>Ga0105240_10002207_pt1 | contig 31736 bp, 25 predicted proteins | sample KBSC54metaG_FD_80426 | JGI IMG/M metagenome (GOLD analysis project Ga0105240, IMG submission 80426) | Corn rhizosphere microbial communities from Kellogg Biological Station, Michigan, USA - KBS C5-4 metaG | ecosystem: Host-associated > Plants > Roots > Rhizosphere > Soil | place: Michigan, USA... | reverse complement strand
CGTCAGCTCCGGCCGCGTTTCACGCGACGCCGAGGTGGTGGTGTTCAATACGGGGAGCGGCGTGGGGTATCGGGGCTGAAGGGACGAGCCACGCCCCACCGCCACGCCCGGCACCCCGCCCTTGGGAATCGGCAATCGGGAATGGGGAATCGGGGAGGAAGACCTCCCCACACCGCACCCCACCGCCTTTTTTTCACCGCCGCCTCCCCCCGCTCCCTCATTCCCCATTTCCACGATTCCCCATTCCCGATTGCCAGGGAAAGGGCGGTGGGGCGTGGAGGATTCCCAAGGGCGGGGTGCCGGGAGGTGGATCAGTCCCACGGGCGGAGTAGTGGGGCTGGGTGGCTTGGGCCCGGCCCAGCCGCCGAGTACATTACCATGCTATGCCCTTCGCCATCCTCGATCCGTTCAGCGGCATCTCCGGCGACATGACGCTTGGGGCCCTGCTGGACGTCGGACTTGATGCCGCGTGGCTGCGGGCCCTCCCCGCGCGGCTGGGGCTGGACGGCGTGACGGTCAGGATCGAGCGCGTGCAGCGATCCGGCATTGCCTGCACCAAGGTCGATTTCGACATTCCGCCGCAGCCGCACGGGCGGCACATCCGGGAGATCAGGGAAATCGTCGCGCGCGCCGGCGTACCGGACTCGGTCCGGGTGCGCGCCGACGCGGCGTTCACGGCGATCGCGGTAGCGGAGGGTGAAATTCACGACATGCCCCCCGAGCGTGTGCATCTGCACGAAGTCGGTGCCGTGGATGCCATTCTCGATATCGTTGGCGCGGTCTGGGGATTCGAACAGCTCGGCCTCGAGCGCGTCTATTGCGGATCGATTGCGCTGGGAGATGGGACGGTGGCGGCGGCGCATGGCGAGCTTCCCGTACCGGCGCCCGCGACGCTCAAGCTGCTCGAAGGACTGCCGGTGCAGAGCGGTCCGGACGGCGCGGGTGAGCTGGTCACCCCAACGGGAGCGGCGCTGGTGCGGGTGCTCTCATCGGGCGCACCGCCGACGCGCTATGTGCCGGTGCGGAGCGGCTTCGGTGCCGGGACCCGCAATCCGCACGGCCGCCCGAATGCGCTGCGACTCGTACTCGCGGACGATGCCGCCACAGCGGGAGCGAGCGATGCGCGCGTACGCGTGGAGTCGCTGGTGCAACTGAGCACCGATCTGGATGACATGGATGGCGAATCGCTGGGTGCCGCTGCGGACGCGCTGCGGGCTGAAGGCGCGCTGGACGTCGTGCTCGTGCCCACGATCATGAAAAAAGGCAGACCGGGCGCGCGACTCGATGTGCTGTGTGCCGCAGGCGATGCGGCACGCCTCGAGGATGTGGTATTCCTGCGCACGAGCGCGACTGGGCTGCGTCGCACTCCGGTGGAGCGACACGCGCTCGCGCGCGAGGAGCGCACGGCACACGTTCTGCAACATCCGGTTCGCGTGAAGGTGGTGACGCTGGCATCAGGCGTGCGACGCGCGAAGCCGGAGTTCGACGACGTGGCTCGTATCGCCGCCGCGACTGGTCGGTCGCTGCGCGAGGTGAGCGGGCTGGCCCGCGATGCGGCGGAACGCATTGCCGCGGACCGTGTATCTTGACCCGCGGGCCGCACAGGCCCGTTTTTCGTATTCACTCAGGAGAGGATAGATGAGCGTCTGGCGAAACGCGGCGGCAGCCGCACTTGCCCTCAGCGTTGTTGCTGCCGGCTCGGCCGCGGCGCAGGGAAAGAATCAGGATAAGAAGAAAGCGGCGGAGGATGCATGCAAGATCGACTTCAGCTCCTCCGACCCGGTGCGGACCGGATACAATACCATTACGGTGCTGCAACTCGGCGCCTCCAAGCCCGACGACGCGAAGAAAAAGCTCATGAATGTCGTCGGCGATCTGACGAAGAAGCCGCCCTCGGAGAAGGATGCATTGGGCACCGACTTCGTACTCGGCGCCTCATATGTGCTGTTGTATGAAGACATGGGTGAGCCGGCCACGGTGAAGCGCAGCGACGTCGGCGCCAGCACGAGCCCGGATGCCAGCATCGATCTGCTCGCGGCGGCGGACAGCGATTTCACCGCGGTGGAGAAGGCGATGCCCGACTGCGCGGACCGCACGGCGTACTACCGCCAGCGGCCATGGGTCAAGTTGATCAACGAGGTCGGCCCGCTCATCAACGCTGACAAGGTGGATTCCGCGAAGGCGTTGCTCGCGCGCGCCGAGACGATTTATCGCGGCTCGCCATTCGGATATTACTTCCAGGGTCACATCGCACAGAAGCAGCAGAATTGGGATGCCGCAACGGCCGCCTATTCGAAGGCCGTGGAGCTGGCCACGCCGGAGCTGACGCAGAAGGATTCGAACGTCGCGAACGTCAAGGAATTCAGTGAATTCAGCGCGGCGTTCTCCCAGTTGCAGGCGGCGAGCAAGCTGCAGGGTCAGGCGCAGCAGGCGGGCATGAAGAAAGCCGTGGACCTCTATCGCGCCTATCTCAAGGATTACCCGAACGGTCCGAACGCCCACCCTGCGCAGGCGGGGTTGACGGCCGCGCTCAAGGCCTCCGGTGATACCGCGTCGCTCGCGTCGATGTGGTCGGATATGGTGGCCAATCCCACCAAGTACAACGATGCCCAACTCTTCGACGCCGGCACGCAGGCGTTCAGCGCCAATCAGATTCCAATGGCGGTCAAGCTCATGGAAGCGGGCAACGCGCAGAACCCGTATCTGCGCGGCGGTCTCTTCAACCTTGCCAATGCGTACTGGAAAGCCTCGGCCTTCGACAAGATGCTTCCCGTCTCGAAGCGTCTTGTGGAGGTCGACCCGAACAGTCCGGACGACTATCAGCTCGTCGCGATCGCCTACCAGGGTCTCGAAAAAAAGGCGTCCGATCCCAAGGTCGTGAAGGCGTACGGTGATTCGGTCTCGAAGTATGTGACTACCTCCGAGAAAATGCCGGTGACGGTGAACTTCACTGCCTTCAGTCATGACACCACACGCTACACACTCGAAGGAACGGTAGAGAATGTCACCGCGGCCCCGAAAACGGTGACGCTTCCGATCCAGTTCGTCGACGACAAGGGGAACGTCGTGGCGACCAAGTCCACAGAGGCGCTGGCGCTCGGGCCGAAGGGTTCGGCAAGCGCGTCGAAGAAGTTCTCCATCTCCGTGGACGGCGCGGCGATCAAGGCGTTCAAGTACCAGCCGATCAAGTAGTACCGACCTCCCGGCAGGATGTCACATGGCCCATCGGTGCTGCCGATGGGCCATGTGACATCCTGCCACGGAAGTCGTGATGCTGCCTTGCGTTCCCCAGTCTCATCTCCTAGGTTCCTTGAGGTTCACGCGCCCCCGGCGGGGCGCGTGTCCGTTTCGCTCACCTCACGCCGGCCCTCGCTGTCCCTGGCAGCGAGCGGCTCGCTCACCTCTGGAGTCATGGTCCGCGTCAGCCGCGTGCTTCCCGGCGGCATCGCCGAGCAACTCGGAATCGTCCCGCTCACCGAGCTGATCTCGGTGAACGGGCGCGAGCTCGCCGATTTTCTGGATTGGGAATTTCTCTCGGCGGACGATGCGCTCTTGATCGAGGCCCGGCTGCCCGACGGTGAGGCCGTGATCTACGAGGTCGAGCGCAGCAGCGAGGATGCCTTCGGTATCGAGCTCGAGCCGCCGCGCGTGCGACGCTGCGCCAACCGCTGCGAGTTCTGCTTCATCGAAGGGCTGCCCGCCGGATTGCGGCGCAATCTGTACGTCCGCGATGATGACTACCGGCTGTCGTTCGCGTACGGCAACTTCGCGACCTTCTCGAACGTGAAGGAACGCGACATCGCGCGCATCCTGGAATACCGGCTCTCCCCGCTCTACGTCTCCGTGCACGCCACGCCCTGGGAGGCGCGGCGGATTCTCCTCAACAATCCGCGCGTGCCCAACATCATGGAGCAGCTCACGCGACTCGCGGACGGCGGCATCCAGTTCCACGGTCAGATGGTGATCGTGCCGGGACTCAATGACGGCGCGGTGCTCGAGCAGTCGCTGGCGGATCTCTGGAGCCTGGGCGACGCGGTCATCTCCGTCGCGGTGGTGCCCGTCGGCCTCACGCAGTTCTCGCATCTGTACACGGGGCAGTCCATGGATCCGGAGCATGCGGGCAGACTGCTCGCGGATGTGGAGCGCTGGGAAGCACGCGCGCTGCGGGAGCGCGGTGATCGGTGGGTCTACGGCTCCGATGAGTTGTATCTGCTGGCCAAACGCGAGCTGCCTGGCGCGGATCACTATGGCGACTTTCCGCAGATCGAGAATGGCGTAGGGTCGGTGGCGCATCTGCGCCGCCGTGTCGCCGAGGGGCTCGCCGTGCTGCCGCGCCTCGATGGCCGCCGGATCGGCGTCGTGACGGGCGTCTCCATGGGGCAGGGCATCATGCAGGAGCTGCTCGTGATGCTCACGCACGCGACGGGCGCTCGCTTCGAGATGATCGTTGCGGGCAACTCGCTCTTCGGACCAACGACCACGACAGCTGGCCTGCTCGTGGGCGACGACATCCGGCGCGCGCTGGCCGAGCGCCACGATCTCGACCTCGCGCTCATTCCCGCCGAGACGATCAACGAGGATGGCATCTTCCTCGATGACGCGGTCTTCGAAACGCTTCGGGATCAGTTGCCGATGCCGGTGTTCCCGTCGTATGACTTCATCGACGTCCTCCAGGCGGAATCCGCTCTGTCGGTGGGTATACTGCCGTGAGCGTTCCCGTCGTGGCAATTGTCGGCCGGCCGAACGTCGGAAAATCGGCGCTCTTCAACCGCCTGGTGGGAGGCGATGCCGCGATCGTGAGCGAGGAGGCGGGCACGACGCGTGATCGGCACTTTGCGCGCGCCGAGTGGAACGGCCGCGCGTTCTGGCTCGTGGATACGGGTGGTCTGACCGACGATCCCAGCCTGCCCATGGACGTCGAGATCCGCCGCCAGGTCCTGCAGGCGGTGGACGAGGCGGATCTGCTCCTCCTCGTGACCGACGCGCGCGCCGGCGTCCACCCGAGCGACGCCAATGTCGTGACGCTGCTGCGCGGGTCGCGCAAACCCTGGCTGCTGGTGGCGAACAAGGTGGACGATCCGCGTTCCACGGACTTCTACGAGTTCTATGCGCTCGGCGCCGGCGATCCGATCCCGGTATCGGCGCAGAACGGCAAGAATTCGGGCGACCTGCTCGATGCGATCGTGGAACGATTTCCGGAGGGACCCGCCGACATTCCCGATGCGCTTCACGTGGCGGTGATCGGCCGACCCAACGTCGGAAAATCATCGATCGTGAACCGGCTGCTCGGCGAGGAGCGGCTCGTCGTCTCGGAGCACGCCGGCACGACGCGCGATGCGATCGACACGCCAATGCAGTATCACGGTCGCACGCTCGTGTTCATCGACACCGCTGGGTTGCGGCGCCAGGCACGCGTCGATGAAGGCATCGAGTTCTATTCGTCGCTGCGCACGCGCCGCGCCATTGAGCGCGCCGACATCAGCGTGCTTGTCATCGACGCCGTGCTCGGTCTCGAGAATCAGGATCTCAAGGTTGCCGCACTCGCGTGGGAGCGCGGCAGCGGGCTGATCGTCGTCGTGAACAAGTGGGACCTGGTGGAAAAGGAAACCAACAGTGCGGCGCGCTTCGAGAAGGATGCGGAAGAGAAGGCTCCGTTCCTGCGCTTTGTGCCGTTCCTGTTCACCTCCGCACGCACCGGCCAGCGCATCACCAAGCTGCTGGATGCGCTCATGGCCGTGGACTCCGAGCGCCGCAAGCGTGTCTCCACCGCGCAGGTGAATGCACGGCTGGAGGAGCTGCTCGCGCGGCGCCAGCCTCCCCAGGCGGCGGGCCGCGAGGTCAAACTGCTCTACGCCACACAGGTGGAGGTGGCGCCGCCCGCGATTGCCGTGTTCGGAAACCATCCCGAGCTGGTCGAGGAACATTACGTGCGCTACCTGCACAACGGCTTCCGCGAGTCGTGGGGATTCACCGGGAATCCGCTCCGGATTCTGCTCCGGCGCAAGGCCGCCTGAATGAGTCCGTGGCTCGGACTGCTCATCGCCTATCTGTGCGGTGGTATTCCCGCGGCGTACCTGGCCGGACGCTGGCTGCGCGGCATCGACCTGCGCGAGCATGGCTCCGGCAATCTCGGCGCAACCAATGTCGTTCGTGTGCTCGGCTGGAAGGCGGGGTTGGCCGTGCTGCTGTTCGATACGGCCAAGGGCGCCGTGCCCGTATGGCTGCTGCCGCGCTGGACGGCGAGTCCGGCGGCCGCGCACTGGGCACTGCTGTTTGGTGTCGCCGCGATCCTCGGCCATGTACGGTCGCCGTATCTCGGGTGGAAATCCGGCGGCAAGGGGGTCGCAACGGCAGGTGGCGTCTTCTTCGCGCTGGCCACGCGAGCCACGCTGATCTCGCTCATCGCGTTTACCGCGACGGTATATCTCTCGGGATACGTATCGCTCGCGTCGCTGGTAGCCGCGGTCGTCCTTCCGCTCTCGATCGCGCTCCTGATGGGCCTGCGGGCGCCGGTGCTCGCGCTCAGCGTGCTCGTTGCGCTCTTCGTGTTCTGGACCCATCGCGCCAATATCGGGCGACTCCTTCGCGGCGAGGAGCATCGCTTCCGGCGCGGCTCGCCGCCCGACTGATGCACTGCGCCGTCATTGGTGCCGGCGCGTGGGGCACGGCGCTCGCTGATCTCCTGGCGCGCAATGGGCACGAGGTCGCCCTCTGGGCATTTGAGCCCGATGTGGTGGAGACGGTCAACGCGCGACACGCCAATCCGCGATTTCTGCCCGGAGCGGTGCTGTCGCCACAACTCTGCGCACATGGCCGGATCGAGAGGGCGCTCGACGGCGCCGCGCTCGTGCTGCTCGCCGCGCCGTCGCACGTGCTCCGGGATCTCGTGCGGCAAAGCCGCGGCGCGATCGCCAGCGGTGCGACACTGGTCGTGGCCAGCAAGGGCATCGAGCGCGGCACGCTGGCACTCATGACGCAGATCGTGGAGCAGGAGGCGCCGCGCCGTCCCGTCGTGGCGCTCTCGGGCCCGAGCTTCGCCGCCGAGGTGGTGGCCCGGCAGCCGACCGCGATCGTGGCGGCCGCCCGCGATGCCGACGCGGCGCGACTCACGCAGCAGCAGCTCAGCAACGAACACATGCGCGTGTACACGCATGAGGACGTGACTGGGGTGGAGGTGGGTGGTGCCCTCAAGAACGTCATCGCGGTGGCCACCGGGATCGCGGAAGGACTGGGACTGGGTTACAATCCCCGCGCCGCGCTGATCACACGCGGCCTGGCCGAAATCACGCGGCTGGGGGTCGCGCTGGGCGCCCAGCCCGCGACTTTCGCCGGCCTGGCCGGCCTCGGCGACCTCGTGCTCACCTGCACGGGTGCGCTCAGTCGCAATCGGGCACTGGGGGCCGAGCTGGCGCGGGGCAGATCACTACAGGACGTGCAGTCCACCCGTGAGACGGTGGCGGAAGGAGTCTTCACCACCCAGAGCGCGCACGCACTCGCGGCGCGGGAGGGGATCGAGATGCCAATTGTGGCCGCGGTACACCGTGTCCTGTTCGAACGGGAGCCCGTTCGGACCGCGATCGAAGCGCTCATGGCGCGCGAGCTGCGCGCGGAGCGGGATCCATGAGCGCGCGAGAGGCCGTTCAGGAGTTCTTCTCCATTGGCGAGGTGTGCGAGCTCACGGGCCTCAAGCCCCACGTGCTCCGCTACTGGGAGAGCCAGTTCCGCTTTCTGAGTCCGGCCAAGAACCGCTCCGGCAACCGCGTCTATCAGCGGCGCGAGGTGGAGCTGATTCAGCTCGTGAAGCACCTGCTCTACACCGAGAAGTACACCATCGAAGGCGCACGGCAGAAGGTCGATGAACAGCGCAAGGGTGGCGGACTCAAGCCGCTGGCGCGCGGTGCGCTCGATCTGCAGACCATCCGATCGCTGGAACGGGAACTCCGCGAGGTGCTCGCGCTGCTCGGCGACACGGGCGACGAGGCGTGATCGCGCCGCTGGCCTGTGTCGTCCCCGCGTACAAGGCCGCGTACACGCTCGCGGACGTTCTGCACACGCTCCGCGTCGCACTGCCGCACGCGATCATGATCGTCGTCGATGATGGATCCCTAGATGCCACGCACGCCATCGCGCGCGCAGCGGGCGCGCGCGTCATCTCCTTCGAGCGCAACCGCGGCAAGGGTGCTGCGTTGCGCGCGGGATTCGCGGAAGCGCTCGCGTGCGGCGTGTCGGCCGTACTCACGGTGGACGCGGACGGTCAGCACGACGGCCGTCACGCGCCAGCCGTGCTGCACGCGCTCACGTATGCCGATGTCGCAATTGGCGCCCGCGCGCGAACCCGCGGCACGATGCCGCTCGGGCGCCGGCTCACCAACGCGCTCGCCAGCTCCGCCGTGGGCACGATTGTCGGGGCGCCGATCGTGGATGCGCAGTCCGGATTCCGCGCCATTCGACGACAGGTCCTCGAGCACGTCCATGCGCACGGCGCACGCTACGAGTTCGAAACCGACTTCCTCATCCAGGCTGGTCGTGCGGGGTACCGCATTGTGAGTGTGCCCATCCCGACGATCTATGGGACGCCGAGCCATTTTCGCATCGTGCGGGATTCCATGCGCGTCGTGCGGACGATCTGGCGCGGCCGGCACCGGGCGGTACACTGATGCGGCTGCTGGTCTCGAACGATGACGGCATCCTCGCGCACGGCCTCGACTGCCTCGTGCAGGCGGCCGCGCGCATCGCGGAGGTGACTGTCGTGGCGCCGGATCGCGAGCAGAGCGCCACCAGCCATTCGCTCACCCTGCATCATCCCGTGCGTCCCGTGCAGCGCGGCACGCGCCGGTATCAGGTGGATGGAACCCCCACCGATTGTGTGATGCTCGCCGTGGAGGCACTCATGCCCGAACGCCCCCAGTTCGTGCTGAGCGGCATCAATCATGGCCAGAACATGGGCGAGGACGTGCTGTACTCCGGTACGGTGGCGGCCGCCATGGAAGGCGTGTCGCTGGGCATTCCCTCCATCGCGATTTCGTTCGCGGGTGGTGAACTGCGCGCCGATCCGGAACTCCTCACGAAGCAGGTTGACGTCGTCGAGCGGCTGCTGCGCCATCTCACGCAACTCGAGCACATGCCGCGCAGCACGCTGCTCAACATCAACCTGCCGCCGCGACCGGGCAGCGATATCAAGGGGGTCCGGCTCACGCGGCTGGGCCGCCGCGTCTATTCGGATTCGCTCATGCGCATGCACGACCCGCGCGGGCGCGAGATCTTCTGGATCGGCGGCGGCTCCGCCTCCTGGAGCGGTCCCGAGGATTCCGACTTTCGTGCCGTGGCCGACGGCTACATCTCGGTCACTCCGCTCACGCTGGATCTCACCCACACACAAATGCTCGCGGAGGCGACCTCCTGGTGGTCGGATCTGCCCTGACACAGTTCCTCGGCGCGCGGCGTCGGCTGGTGGAGGACCTCCAGCAGAGCGGCATCCGCGACCTCGCCGTGCTGCAGGCCTTTGATCTCACACCGCGCCACCTCTTCGTCCCCACCGGCATGCGGCATCGCGCGTACGAGGACAGCGCCCTGCCCATCGGCAACGGCCAGACCATCTCACAGCCCTCGACGCACGCGCGCTACCTGGAGCTGCTGCGCCTGCACGGGCATGAGAAGGTGCTCGAGATTGGCACCGGTTCCGGCTACCAGACCGCGTTGCTCGCGCACCTGTCGGCGCAGGTCTTTTCCGTGGAACGCGTGGCCCCGCTGCTCGAACGGGCGCGTGACGTACTGCGCGAGGCCGGCATTCGCAACGTGTCGCTGCTCGCCGGGGACGGTACGTTGGGGTGGCGCGACTACAGTCCCTTTGACGCCATTCTCGTGACGGCCGGAGCGCCGGCGCCTCCCACACCCCTCGTGGAGCAGCTTGCCGAAGGAGGCCGGATGCTGATCCCGCTCGGGTCGCGGGAGGAGCAGGAGCTGACGCTGCTCACGCGACATGGCACGGAGCTGGAGCGGCGTGACATGGGACCGGCGCGATTCGTCCCGCTGGTGGGCCTGCACGGGTGGCCCGCGTAGCACACCAGTCGCACCCCAGTAGCGGGCGCCGCTCCGGACTTTCATATTGCCGATCGCCGTTCTGGAGAGACCGATGTCCCAGTTGTCCACAACGCCACCATCATCCGGCACACGGAGTGTCCGGCTGCCGCCCTTCGTGCCCTTTCTGCCCGGCACTGGGGCCGCTGCGCCACCTGCCACGCCAGGGAGTCGCCGCTCGTGGCGCATCCTCTTCACGCCACCGGTCGCCGTGCGCGCCGCGCGCGCAGCGTCTGCGACGGTGGTTGTGCATGCGGCGGTCGAGGCGGTCCCGTCAGAGGGCGTGAGCCAGGCGTCGGTTGAACCGGAGTCCGCAACGCTCGACTCGGTCTCGGCGACGCCGCCTGACAATGATTTCTCCGCTGCGCAAGCACCTGTCCGGTCGCCGTGGACGCCGCCAGTGCTCGAAGCCATCGACGCGTTGCGACCCGAATCGGCACCGGCGCTGGTGACCCGGTCAGACGCTCAGGCAGCTCCGCCGTCGGACATGCGTGCTGAGGCCTTGCCCGAGGTCGAGCCTGAGGCCCTGCACGAAGTCGAGCCTGAGGCCCTGCCCGAGGTCGAGGCTGAGGTGGTGCCTGAGGTGGTGCCTGAGGTGGTGCCTGAGGTAGAACATGAAGTGCAGGCGGAGATGCAACCCGAGATGCAGGTTGAAGTGCAACGCGAGGTGCAGCCCGAAGGTCAAGCCGAGGTGCTGCCCGAGATGGTGGCTGCCGGGCCACCTGCGCTAGCGTTGACGCAGCTCGATGAACCTGAGCCGGATTCTCAGCCCGAGGCGAATGCCGCGGTCGCGGCGGCCGCACCCGCGGATGAGTTGAGCGATGCACTCGCGTGGCCGGATGTGTCAGTCTCGGCGAGTGCGGAGCCGGAACATCAGCCCCCGGTTGCACCAGATCAGGCGCTCGCTGGCATTGCGGAGGAATTGCACGAGAGCGCCGCGCCCTGGGCGCAGGCGGTTGAGGCCGGGCACGAAAACGACCCGTGGTCGCGCACGGCACTCGCGGAGATGTTTCCTGACCTGCGAGCCACCGTCGCCTCATCGCTCGAGCGTATCGCGCAGCGCATTCGCGAGGGAGATGTCAGCATATCTCGCGACGCCAGTACAAGCACGGACGCTGGTGCGCTGGCCGCCGTTCTGGCCGCGCTGCTGCGGGAGACCGCGCGCCATTGATATGTCCGTCGTCCGCGTCGAGGTGAGTGGGGCGGTGCAGGGCGTGGGATTCCGCTGGTTCACCCGCGAGACGGCACGCCGGCTCGATCTGGCCGGATGGGTGCGCAATCGGGCGGATGGCGCGGTCGAAATCGCGGTGGAAGGCGAGGACGCGGTCGTGCAGCGGTTCCTCGGCGCAGTTGAACGCGGGCCAGCGGGCGCGCGCGTCGAAACGCTGCGGCGCATGAATGCGGACGGGCTCGAGCCGCTGACGCGGCCGTTCCGCGTGCTCCGCTGATCGGATTTCGCATGAACGACGGCGTTGACTCGACTCTCAACCGGATGCTGCGCGGCGCCATTCGCGACATTCCGGACTTCCCCAAACCGGGAATCATCTTCAAGGACATTACGCCGGTCCTGCTCGACGCCACACTCTTTCGGCGTACCACGCAAGCCATGGCTGCGCCATTCGCGGCCGAGGCGATCACGCACGTGGTCGGGATCGAGAGCCGCGGATTCATCCTCGGCGCGCCCGTGGCGCAGCATCTGAGTGCGGCCTTCGTTCCGGTGCGCAAGCCGGGCAAGCTTCCCGCGCGGGTGGAACGCGTAGAGTATGCGCTCGAGTACGGGCTCGATGCGCTGGAAGTCCACTGCGACGCCATTGGGGCAGGGGACCGTGTGCTCATCGTGGACGATGTGCTCGCCACCGGTGGCACCGCGCGCGCCGCATGCAACGTGGTGGAGCGTTTGGGTGGACTCGTGCTCGGCTGCTCGTTTCTCATGACCCTGTCGTTCCTGCCAGGCGTCGAGGCGCTCTCGGCGCGCCGCGTGACGAGCCTGGTCGAGTACTGAGGCGCGGCAATCGGGTCGCCTCGCCGTCCTGCTCCAGACTGACGCCAGTTATGTCATACTGGTATGCTCCTGTGCAGCACACCAGCCACCGCGATCCGATTCACCCGAACACTCCATGGTGCATGCTGGCGCCCTTCATGCACATCGCGCACTGCATGGACATGCCATCACACGACAAGCTCATCGAGCTCCGGGAGCGCGCCAACACCATCCGCCGCGACATCATCGAGATGCTCGTGGAGGCGGGGTCCGGGCACTCGGCGGGCCCGCTCGACATGGCCGACGTGTTCACCGCGATGTACTTCCACATCCTGCGTCACGATCCGCAGCGCCCGATGTGGGACGAGCGTGACCGCCTCATCCTCTCCAACGGTCACATCTGCCCGGCGCGCTACGCCGCCATGGCGGAAGCCGGGTACTTCTCAAAAGCGGAGCTGGCGCGACTGCGCCGCTTCGGGAGCCCATTGCAGGGCCATCCCGATCGCACGCGACTGCCGGCACTCGAAACCACGTCGGGCCCGCTCGGCGCCGGCCTCGCGCAGGCCGCCGGCATGGCATATGTCGCGAAGATGGACAATCGGAACTGGCGCGTGTACTGCATCGTGTCGGATGCGGAAGAGCAGTGCGGCCTGCACTGGGAGGCCGTGCAGTTCGCCGCCAAGTTCGGGCTCGATCACCTCACGTGCATCGTGGACCGCAACGGCATCCAGATCGACGGGAGTACCGAGGATGTCATGCCGCTCGAGCCACTGCGGCCGAAGTATGACGCCTTCAACTGGCAGACGTTCGAGTGTGACGGCAATGACATGGCCGCGATCATCGAGACAGTGGGCCGCGCACAGACGGTGCAGCACAGGCCCTCCGTCATCATTGCCCATACACTGGCCGGCAAGGGCGTGGAATTCATGGAGGGCGATTACCACTGGCACGGCAAGCCGCCCACGGCGCAGCAGGCCGTGGAGGCGCTGCGCGAGTTGCGCACGCTGGGCGGCAGAATCGAGGCCGGCACATGAGCAGCGCGCCGCCTGCCGCGCTCGAGCAACCCGAGGCGATGCATCTCGCGGACTACCGTGACGCGAAGGCGTTGCAGCAGGTCGCCACGCGAGACGGGTTCGGCGAGGGATTGGTGGAAGCTGGTCGTCGCGATGCGCGGGTGGTCGCCGTGTGCGCGGATCTCGCTGAATCCACACGAATGCAGGCATTCCGCGACGCATTTCCGGATCGCTTCATCGAAATCGGCGTGCAGGAGCAGTTGCTCGCGGCGATGAGTGCGGGGCTGGCGCTTGCGGGAAAGATTCCGTTCATCGCCTCGTACGCCATGTTCTGCCCCGGACGCGCATGGGAGCAGGTCCGCACGAACATCTGCCTCAACCAGGCGAACGTGAAGATTGCCGGTGCCCACGCCGGCGTGTCGGTGGGACCCGACGGCGCGACGCATCAGGCCATCGAAGACATCGCCATTCTGCGCCCCATTCCCGACATCACGATCGTCGTGCCCTGTGACGCGCGCCAGACGAAATTGGCGACTCAGGCCGTTGCCCGCACGACGTCGCCGGCGTACGTCCGCTTCGGGCGCGAGAAGTCACCCGTGGTGACATCGGACGACACTCCGTTCGAGCTGGGACGCGCGCAGTTGTTTCGGGACGGGCATGATGTCGCGATCATCGCCTGTGGCATTTTGGTGTTCAATGCGCTCGTCGCGGCCGACGCACTGGCCCGATCAGATGGCTTGGACTGTCTGGTGCTCAACAATCACACCGTGAAGCCGATGGATGCCGCGGCCGTGGAAGGCGTCGCGCGCCGGTGCGGTGTGGTCGTGACGGTCGAGGAGCACCAAGTGCATGGCGGCATGGGGTCGCGCGTGGCCGAGATTCTCGCCGAGCGCTATCCCGTCCCCATCGAGTTCGTGGGAGTCCAGAACCGATTCGGCCAGTCGGGCACACCGGCGGAACTGCTCGACGCGTATGGCCTGGCACCCCCGTCCATTTGCGATGCCGCGCGGCGCGCCATCGCGCGCAAGCCCTGACGCCAGGTCGTCCGGCCCTCACGTTCATCGGTCGCGCGCCCGTCATCCCTTGACGGACGCGGCCCGTCAATGGATGATTGCGTGACGGTATTCCGAAACAGAAACGTTTCGGTGCACGTAGATTGTATCCATCCGTGCGGCCGACGCGCCGCGGATTCGTCTTTCCTTTCTCATCACTACCCAGAACACGGAGGTCAATCCCATGCGATTGTCCGGTACGTCGTGGGTGACCGTGGGCGCGACTCTGCTCCTGTCGCTCCTGGCTGGTGTGCCTTCGGCCGTGGCGCAGCAGACTGGCACGGTTCGCGGCACGATCACGGATTCCACCCTGCACGAGCCCGTGGCTGGTGCGCAGGTGCGCGTCGTCGGCGGCACGATGGGCGCGCTGTCCACGAGCACAGGCACCTACGTCATACATAATGTCAGTCCGGGATCCCTGCAGATCCGTGTCCAGCGCGTGGGCTACGCGATGGCCGAGCGCACGGTGACGGTCGCGGCGGGCGACACCGCGGTGGCGGACTTCGCGTTGAAGCAGGTGGCGACCGTGCTGGCTCCCGTCGTAGCCATTGGCTACGGCACGGAGAACCGCACGAATATCACGGGAGCGGTGAGCAGCGTCAGCGCGAGCGACATCACGAACCAGCCGGTCGCCGGCATCGATGCGGCGCTGCAGGGAAAGGCGCCGGGCGTTCAGGTCATGCAGAATTCGGGCGACCCCGGAAACGGCATCAGTGTGCGCGTGCGCGGCGCCGCATCGATCTCGGCGTCGAACCAGCCGCTCTACGTCGTGGATGGCGTCCCCGTGCAGACCTCCGACTTCGCCCAGCTTTCGCCAAGCGGGCAGGGACTCACAGGAGTGACGGGACTCGATCCGAACGACATCGAATCCATCACCGTGCTGAAGGATGCCTCTTCCGCGGCGATCTATGGCTCACGCGCATCGAATGGCGTCGTACTCATCACGACCAAGCGCGGCGTCTCGGGTCCGGCCCGCTTCTCCATCGATGCGTACCTCGGCTGGCAGAACGCCGAACGCAAGCTCGATCTCATGAATGCGCAGCAGTACGTCCAGTACATGAATGAAGGCGCCGTGAACGATGGCGAGGACCTGCCGTTCCCGACGGACCAGCAATACGCGAACACCAACTGGCAGGATGCGATCTTCCGGACGGCGCCGGTCGGCAACGCGCACCTGAGCGTCAGTGGCGGCAGTGACCGGCTCCGCTACTACCTGGATGGCTCGTACTACGGCCAGCAGGGCATCGTGCTCGGCTCGAAGTACGCGCGCGCCAACGGTCGCGTGAACGTGGACTATGATGCGAGTGCACGGCTCACGCTCAAGTCGTCCTTCGCGATAGCGCACGAGAACACCGACCGTGTGGAAGGCGACAACAGCGATAACGGCATCGTGACCAACGCCATCGGTCTGCCGGCGATCTACCCGGTCATGATCGGCTCTCGCTTCTCGAATCCGGACGACGGTCTGGACTACACGAACCCGGTCGCCATCGGCCAGTACGACGAGCTGCCCACGACCACCGACCGCTTCATCGGCAACATTGACGCGGACTACAACCTCTCGTCGCATCTCTCGCTCACGGGCCGGCTGGGTGCGGATGTGCTGCACATGCGGGAGGATCAGTGGCAGTCACCGCTCGTGGTGGGCACCTACGCGTTTGGCGCCGGTGGCGTGGCGAAGAGCGCGGCAGACAACGGGAATCGCTACCTCATGGAGAGCTTCCTCACGTACCAGGGCGGCTCGGACACGGCGAGCGCCTGGAACATCGTGGGCGGCGCCAGCGTCGAGTACAACAAGGACGAGTCCAACTTCATCCGCGGTGAGGGGTTCAGCAGCGCCGATCTGCACTACATCGACAATGCCACCAACATCGTCTCGTACGGCGGCACCGGTCCCGTGCAGCACAACCTGGTGTCATACTTCGCGCGCGCGAACTACTCGTGGAAGGACCGCTATCTGCTCTCCGCCAGCATGCGCGCGGATGGCTCCTCCCGCTTCGGGCCGGACAACCGCTACGGCTACTTTCCGGCGCTGTCCGCGGGCTGGCTGATCAGCGATGAATCGTTCATGAGCGGATTCAAGCAGCACCTGGGATCCCTCAAGCTGCGCGGGAGCTTCGGTGTCACGGGCAATCAGGAGCTTCCCAACTTCGCCTACGCGGGTGTGTACGGCAGCGGCAACTATGGCAGCACTCCCGGCATCGCCCCCTCGACCTTTGGCAATCCGGACCTGAAGTGGGAGTCCACAAAGGAATGGGATGCCGGACTTGACTGGAGTCCATTCGGCGGACGACTCACCGTCATTGCCGACTACTATCACAAGCTCACGTCCGACCTGCTCGTCAATCGTCCCATTCCGGGCACCACCGGCTACCAGAGCTACTGGGACAACATTGGCAACGTGATGAATCGCGGGGTCGAGCTCGGCCTCCAGTCCGTGAACGTGAGCGCGGACTCGCCGAATGGCTTCACGTGGCGCACCGATTTCAACATCGCCTTCAATCACAACGAGGTGACGGAGCTCTACAAGAATCAGCCGATCGACGGGAACAACTTCCGCGCGATTGACCGCGTGGCGGTGGGCTACCCGATCGGTGAGTTCTACGTGCTGCACTTCCTGGGCGTGAATCCCCAGACGGGCGACGCGATGTACCAGGACGTGGACGGCGACGGCGAAATCACGTCAGCGGATCGCACCTACGCCGGAAACCCGCAGCCGAAATTCTACGGCGGGTTCCGGAATACCTGGTCCTGGCACGGCGTGTCGCTTGCGGCCAACCTTCAGTTCAGCCAGGGCGCCAAGATCTTCAACCTGATGCGCATTTTCGCCGATGACGGCGGCTACCACTACGACAACAAGTTCACCTACGCGCTTTCGCGCTGGCAGAAGCCGGGCGATATCACGGACGAGCCGCGCGCGAGCTTCGACGGGAACTCCGGCGGAACGGAGATTTCGGACCACTTCATCGAGGACGGCTCGTATCTGCGCGTTCAGGAGGTCACGCTCTCCTGGAGACTGCCCAAGTCGCTCCTGTCGTTCGGCAACCTGCAGAACTCCCAGCTCTACGTGAGCGGGTTCAACCTGCACAACTTCACGAAGTACACCGGCTACGATCCCGACGTGAACAGCAACGGCTCGAGCGCCAACATTGAGCTCGGCACCGACTATTACGCCTATCCGCGTGCCCGCACGATGGCGATCGGCATTCGCGGAGACTTCTGATGAGTCCTCGCCTCATGACCACTTCATCGAGGATGAACCCGGCAATGCGCATTCGCATCCTGGCGGCTCTGCTGCTGCTCGCAGCCGCTGCCTGCAGCAATCCGCTCGACGTGCAGCCCACCACATCCATTCCGGATGCCACGGCCATTTCCGATGGCCCGAGCGCCCAGGCCGCACTCATCGGGGCCTACAACGGCCTGCAGAGCCTGTCGCTGTACGGAGAGGAACTCGTCGAGCTGGGCGACCTCTCCGCGGACAACGCCGAGAACAGCGGCACGTATACCTCGTACGCCGAGGTCGACGGCAACCAGCTGCACGCCAACAATTCGGCCGTCGCGGACATCTGGCTCGCGTCGTACGACGACATCAACCGCGCGAATGAAATCATCACGCGCGTACCGACCATCACCACCATCGATCCGGATCAGGCTACGGAGATCCTGGGCGAGGCGTACTTCCTGCGCGCGCTCAACTACTCCAATCTGGTCAAGCTCTACGGCGGCGTGCCCATCGTCACCCAACCGGCAACCAACCTCGCGGATGCCAGTGCCGTGACGCGGGCGAGCGTGAGCGACGTGTATGGCCAGATCCTGAAGGATCTGGATTCGGCCGCGGCCGGCATTTCCAACACGGATGAAACGACGCAGGCGACAGTGGGCGCGGTGGCGGCCCTGCGTGCCCGCGTGCTCCTGTACACGGGTGACTGGGCGGGAGCCGAAGCGGCCGCGGCGGAGGTGGAGAGCATGGGCTACGACCTGGCCCCACGGTATCAGGATCTCTACTCCGCGAGCGGGAACGCCACGTCCGAGGACATCTTCCGGATCATCCAGACCGAAATCCAGGAGAGCTTCCTCTCATACGACTACTTCACCCGCGGACTGGGTGGCGTGTACGAACTGCGGCCCACCAAGGATTTGATGCATGCCTACGATCCAAGCTTCGATCCCGATGGCGACATCAGCAGCTACAACCCGACGGATCTGCGCGGCCAGTGGAACATCAGCATTTCCGGGAGTCGCGTGTACGGATCGAAGTACCGGTCCATCGTGGGGACGGAGTACTTCCCGGTGCTGCGCTTCGCCGAGGTGATCCTCACGCGTGCCGAAGCGCTGGCGCGGCTGGGCCAACTCAGCGACGCCGTGGATGAATACAACCGCGTACGGGAGCGCGCCGGGCTGCCCGATGATGTGCTCGGCGTGACAGTGATCGGGCCTGGTGCGACCGTGCTCTCCACCCAGGATCAGGTGATTGCGCGCATTCTCAACGAGCGCCGACTCGAGCTGGCGTTCGAGGGTGACCGGTGGCCGGATCTCGTGCGCACGGGACTCGCGACGACGGTGATGGGCATTTCGGCACAGGCCACGCTCTATCCGATTCCGCAACGCGAGGTGGATGTGGCGCCAGGGGTCACGCAGAACCCGGGTTACTGATCGGCGGGGCACCGAAGGGGTAGACTCAGGGGCAGCTCCTGGGGGAGCCCCTTCGGTGCCCCGTCAGTCCGTCGCAGTCCGCTCGGCAATCACGTTGCTTCACCTCGGGACGGTCTGGCTTCGTCCGGCTGGCACGATGGCCGAAATCTGCAGCGTCCTGATCAGCGTGTCGAACGCCGCGAGCCTGACCTGCTCGATCGCGCGCAGGCGTGCGAGCTGCTCGGTCACCTTGCCGCTGAGTTCCGCATACACCGCACGCTGCGCCGGCGTCGGCGCGGCGTCGGCGCCCTGCACCATGACGTTCAGCGTGAGCAGCTTGTTATACAGCTTGATGGGGTAGTTGAGCGTGATCTCGTCGGCGTGCGATTCCACGGCCGCGAGTGCGAACCGCACGCTGTCGAGCTGCGCCACAAGGGTATCGGCAGCGGCAGACACACGCGCTTCGTATGGCATGTGCTTCGCCTGGATGCTCCGATGCCGGAGCTGCTCCTGGATGCTCTCGATGCGCTGAACCGACATCACGGTCGAGTCGATCGCATCGCGAACCTGCAGCGCCAGCGCGTACTCCGCGGCGAGGTCCGAGGGCGACGTGTTCACACGTGGATCCTCTGCGACCTGGAGTCGGCGCTCCACGGTCGTCGTGCCAACCGTGAGCCGAACGGTGTACGTACCGGGCACCACCTGTGGCCCATCCAGCATGCCTTCGTCCACGACGACGCTGTCGAGCTTGTGGGCCGGCTCGGCGCGGAGGTTCCAGACAAAGCGATTTGCGCCCTCGTGTGCAGCGACGATCGAATCGCTGGGCGCGTAGGAACTGCTGTCCTCCGCCGTGCTGTCCCGTTGCGTAGACGCCGTATCGGTGGCGCGGCCGCTCGTGAAACGGCGCACCACCGCGCCGGTGCTGTCCAGAACGGTGAGTGTCACCGAATCGTGCGGCTGCTCGCGCAGCCAGTAGTCCACGATGGCTCCGTCCGGCGGATTGTCGCCCGCGTTGACCTGGTGACCGCTGCCGCCCAGGAAGCGTACGGCGGGTTCCGGCGCAAACAGAAAGACGCTGGCGTGTCGAATGGAGTCGGCGATTTGGCGCAGCGGGGCGATGTCATCGAGCGACCAGAAGGCGCGGCCATGTGTGGCGACAATGAGATCGGCACCGTGAATGGTGAGATCACGCACGGAGGAGCGGGGAAGATTGAGCTGCAGGGATTGCCAGTGTCCGCCGTCGTCGAAGGACACCCACACGCCGGACTCCGTGCCCGCGAACAGGAGGCCGCGTCGCACCGGGTCTTCGCGGATGGACCGGGTGTAGGCGGTTGCGGGCATGCCCGTCGTGATCTGCGTCCAGCTCTTGCCGTAGTCCGTGGTTCGGAAGAGCAGCGGTTGCCGTTCATCGAGCTGATACCGGTTGGCCGCCACGTACGCGGTGGCCGCGTCAAAGTGCGACGGCTCGATGATGCTCACGCGGGTGAACTGTTTCAGCGCGGGAGGCGTCACGTCCGTCCACGTGGCGCCGCCGTTACGTGAGAGATGTATCAGGCCATCGTCCGACCCCGCCCACAGTTCGCCGGCCTTCAGCGGGGATTCGGCCAGCGCGAAGATCGTCCCGTACCATTCGGTGCCGGTCATGTCGCGCGTCACGGGCCCGCCAACCGGTCCCAGCGTGGCGGCGTCGTGCCGGGTCAGATCCGGGCTGATGCGCGTCCAGCTCTCGCCGTCATTCGTCGTCCTGAAGACATACTGCGCGGCCACGTAGAGCGTGTTGCTGTCGTGTGGCGAGAAGAGGATGGGAAAGGTCCACTGGAAGCGATAGGGAACGTCCTTCGCGGCATAGCCATCGTAGTTGTTGAGCCAGACGGACACGTCGCGCGACTGGTTGGTCCGGTCGTCGAAGCGCGTGACGGTGCCCATGTAGCTGCCGGCGAATACGACGTGCGGATCTCGCGGCTTGGGCGCGATGTAGCTGCTCTCGCCACCGGAGACGTCGTGCCAGTCTGACTCGGTGATCACGCCGTGGTCCGACCGGCTGGCAATCGAGACCGTGGTATTGTCCTGCTGCGCTCCGTAAATGCGGTAGGGAAAGTGGTTGTCCGTGATCACGTGGTAGAACTGCGCGGTGGGCTGGTTCTCGATGCTCGACCACGATTTTCCGCCGTCCATGCTGATCGTCGCGCCGCCGTCGTTCCCTTCGATCATGCGGCTCGCGTCCGTGGGGTCCACCCAGAGCGTGTGATCGTCGCCGTGCGGGGCAGGCACGCGCGAGAAGGCGGTGCCGCCGTCGATGGAGCGCCACGTTTCCAGATTCAGCACGTAGACGGTATTGTCGTTCGCGGGGTCGGCGGTAATGCCTGAGAAGTACCATGGGCGCACCATGAATTTCTGCTCGGCATTGACCCGCGTCCACGTCGCGCCGGCGTCGTCGGAGCGGAAGATGCCGCCGGTCGAGTCACGCGCTTCCACGCTGGCCCAGAGCCGGGACGGGCGGATCGGGGACACCGTGATGCCGATCCGGCCGATGGGGCCGTCCGGCAGGCCGGCATGGTGCGTGAGCTCGGTCCAGTGGTCTCCGCCGTCCGTGCTCTTCCAGAGACCACTGCGGCCGCCGCCGGCGCTGAAGCCCCAGGGGAAACGCTGGAACTTCCACATGGCCGCGTAGAGGATTCGCGGGTTGGCCGGGTCGAGCGCGAGATCGATGGCGCCCGTGCTGTCATTCAGGAAGAGCACGCGACGCCAGGTCGCGCCTCCGTCACGCGAGCGATAGACGCCGCGTTCCGGATTGGGGCCAAAGGCGTGGCCCATCGCCGCGACGTATACGAGGTTGGGATCGTGCGGGTCCACGCGGACCGCGGCGATATGGCGCGTATCCTCCAGGCCGATGCGCCGCCAGCTTCGCGCTCCATCGGTGGTACGGTACATACCCGAGCCGCCAGTGAGATCCTCGCGGAGGTCGGCCTCTCCGGTGCCGACATAGAGCACATTGGGGTCTGACGGCGCAATGGCAATGGCGCCGACGCTGGCAATGTCCGAGGTGCCGTCCGTCACATTGCGCCAGGTCGCGCCGGCGTTCTCGGTCTTCCAGACTCCGCCGTCCACGGCGCCGAAATAGAAGACGAGGGGCTTCACGGGATCCCCGGCAACGGCAACGGCGCGGCCGCCACGAAACGGGCCCACCAGGCGCCACCGGAGCCCGCGCAGGGCAGGATCATAGGCCGGCGAGGCCGTTGTGCTGTCGGAGCCGTCCGGTCGCGCCCGCAGGCGCTCACGAGGCGCGTGGACCTGGGTCGCGGCTCGGGACGGGACTGTGGCAAGCGAGAACAGCGCAACGGCACAGCACCAGACCTGATGACGGACAGCATGCATGAGTAAGTCTCCACGAAGCCGCGGCGCGGACAGCCGAAACGCCGCGTGCAGGGGGGTGAAGGGGAAGCAGATGGCGAAAGGGTCGCGCGACATCTGGCGAGGATGTAGCTTTGAACGTTATACGGCGCCACAAGCGCTCAGGAGCCCGGCGCAGCACCCACTGCAGCGCCGTCGTATCAATTTCGCCCCTGTAGCTCAGGTGGATAGAGCAGCGGTTTCCTAAACCGTTGGCCGGGTGTTCGAGTCACCCCAGGGGCATTCGACGAAGGACGGCGTGCCGGCCAGGCTCGCATCGTCGAAGGGAAAGATTACTCCAACGGAATAGCTGATGACACGTACGGGAGCACTTGGGCGCCCCGATTTCGACGAGCGCACCGAGAACATTGTCGAGTGGGCTGAACTCCACTCCAGGCAGTTGACCATCGCAGCCGTGGTCATTGTGGTGATCGCGGCCGGCGGATGGTTCTACCACAAGTCCCAGGCGGTTCAGGCGACCAACGCCTCGGCGGCGCTCAGCGATGCGGAGCTGGCGCTCACGGCCGGCAACCTGCCGCTGGCGCAGAGCAATCTGGAGAAGGTGGTGAGCCGGTACGGCAAGACGCCGTCGGGCGACCAGGCACGGCTGCTGCTGGCTGAAGTCCTCTACGACAACGGTCGATACCAGGAAGGGATCAAGCAGTTGGTTCCGCTGCTGTCGTCAGACGACAAGGTTGTGCGCGCCAGCGCCTACAACCTGACTGCGGCCGGCTACGACCAGACGAACAAGCCGGCCGACGCGGCCGCCGCCTACCAGAAGGCCGCGGCTGTGGCCATCTATCCAGCCGACCGGGATGTGTACCTGGCGAGCGCGGCCAGGGCGCTCATGGATGCCGGCAAGACCGCCGACGCCAAGGTCATCTGGCAGAAGCTGGCCGACGATCCGTCGAGTCCGGCGGCATCGGAGGCCAAGACTCGGCTTGGCGAAATCGAGGCGAAGGTGGCGAAGCAGGGATAGCTGCCGTCGGTCAGCTGTCGCGACGGGGGCTCGGAAGTGTCACGAGCCCCCGACTCTTTTGAGGATCCCTATAAGTACGTATAAGATATGTTATGTAAACTACAGCTAGTGGATAAATGTGGAAAGCTGTTCGTTCGCCTCCGTTACCTGTTGTGTAAGCCATTCTAGATACGTGGTTTGTGTGTTGGCATGTGATCTATTTTGATCGGTGCTGCCTGCGGACCACGGATCCGCTTGGCGTAGGAGTTCCTTTCACGACGGTTCCAATAACGCATTGCTGCGCCGGGAGACCGTCGCGCGAAAGAGACCGCGCGGTGGTCCCCCATTGGCCTGACTCCCCACGCACCGAAATCCAGTCTTCGTTCGGACTGCCGCAGAGCTCAGCGCGCTGTTGCTCTCTGAATACGCCACTCGTTCATCTCGTAACGACCTGCTGCCACTGCCTTGAGTCATTCCCGGACGGTGTCATGACGTGTGACTAGACAAACTGGCATTGCTTCGTTACGATTAAACGCCGCTTAATTGCCTTCCGCAATTCCCCGCCGCTGCTCTCGTTTCCCGCTTCAGTCGCGCCTTACGTTTCCCTCTCGCACGCAAAGGGGTCTCTCATGGTAGCCGACTTCATTTCGCAGCCTCGCGCATACTCGCGCGCGGTGTGCGCCGTGGTTGTTGCACTCGTTGTAACCGCCTGTGGCGGGTCAACCGAGCCTTCCGGCCCTACGACCATGGTGGCGGTCGCAAGCACCACCGGCGAGACAGCAACGGTGGGAACCAGCGTGACAAATGCGCCCGCAGTCCGGGTTGCCACGGCGAGTGGTGGGCCGGTCGCTGGAATGACAATCACGTTCAGCGTCGCGAGTGGTGGCGGGACGCTCAGTGCGACGTCGGCGGTGACGGATCCCAGCGGAGTCGCCACGGCCGGCTCGTGGACGCTCGGGACGACTGCGGGACAAAACACCTTGACGGCGACGGCACCATCAACGGCGAACGTGAGTCCAGTGACGATCACCGCGACGGGAACGCCGGGGTCTGCATCGACGGTTACGGTCACCCCGGCTACCGTTGCGCTTCTACCCGCCGCCACGCAGCAACTTGCCGTGGTCGTCGCCGATCAGTACAGCAATGCGATCGCCTCACCCACACTTTCGTATACGTCCGGATCGGGCTCCATTGCCACAGTCTCGACCTCCGGTCTTGTGACAGCTGTCGCTCCCGGCACGACCTCGGTAGTGGTCGCCAGCGGTACGGCAACGGGTCATGTCGCAGTCACCGTCATCGGCCATCCGGCAGGCAGCGCGATTGTCAACGCGACGGAAGGTGGCCGTCCGTTCGCGGTGGCCGTGTCCGGTTCCGGCGTCGTGTACGTTGGCGAGCAGGACAACGCAGCGCTGGGCCGCTTCGACCTTCCGGCCACCGCGGTTAGCGGCTCCGTGGCGGTAGGCAATGATCCAACAGATGTCGCGTTTCTCCCGGATGGATCGAAAGCGTTCGTCACGAACCAGGGCTCAAATACCGTCGGCGTCATAGATGTGGCCACGAACACCCAGACAACGACCATCCCGATTGGGGAGCCTGTGCTTCGCGTGCTCAGTTCGAATGACGGCTCCAAGATGTATGTCACGACGGCGATGGGCCACCTGTTCATCATCAACACCAGCGATAACAGCTTTACCTCGCTTACCCTCGGTGGTACACTAAACGGGTTGGCACTCAATCCCGCGACGTCGGTCCTGTACGCCAGCTCTACTACCGGGACCCTGTATGAGGTCGATCTGAGCACGAACTCGGTAACGGATAGCGTCACGTTTGGTGGCCGGCCTCAAGATCTCGCGGTGTCGCCCGACGGCAGCAAACTCTTCGTAGCCAACGAAACGGGTGACCTTGGCGTCCTGAACGCCAACACGCTTGCCAGCATCACCAGCGTATCCGCTGCGGCTGACGGATTCGGCATGGCCCTGACCAGGGATGGCACTCAGCTCTATGTGACACGGCCCAGTCACGGAGATGTGCTGGTGCTCGACGCGACGACGTACGCGGTGCTTCAGACCATCAGTGGGGGTACGCCACGGCGCGTCGCCTTTGATCGCTCGGGATTGACCGGCGTGATCACCAACGAAGCTGGCTACGTGAGCTTCGTGCGCTAGCGTCAGGCTGCAGGTGCGGGGCTCCCAAGATGCAAATTGCTGGGAGCTCCGCGCCCCGCCCGATGACGAGTGACAACGCACCGCTGGAACTGTTTCAGCGATCCGCCAACTGTCCGGTGAACACCAGTCGCCCCTCACCGCGCAAGGAGGGGTACCACTCGTCGCACTTCTTCTGAAGCGTCACGTGCATCACGCGTTCCGAACGCGTGATGAGCGTGGTGTTGATTGTCGAGGCATTCCATTTAGCGAGAAGAATCGCGGCAGCGACGGCGCCGGTCCCGCACGCGAGCGTTTCCGCCTCCACGCCTCGCTCGTAGGTTCGGATTGACCAGTTCCCATCGCTGCGACGCGAGACGAAATCGATATTCGCTCCATCGGGCAGCTGCCCGGGGTCCCGGCGCAAGACACTGCCACGTGCGACGACGTCCACGCTGGTGACGTCGGCGCATTGGACAACCAGATGCGGCACGCCGGCCAGGCAGAATCCGATTCGCTCCTCGCCGGGAGCCTTCGCGATGTACACGTTCGACCGCACATCTCGGACTGGCGGGAGATCCACCTCAGGCGTGGCGCCAACCAGACGAGAGGCAAGGATGCCCATATCAGACTGGATATGCATGCCGGATCCTTGTGCGGCCCCAAGATCCGCCGCCAGACGGGTGATACACAGCGCGGCATTCCCGCACATGGCGGCCACGTTGCCGTCGCTATTGAAATACCGCATGCGAACGTCCGCGCGCGCGCGGTCATCCGCGTTAGTGAGGAAGACCAACCCATCGGCGCCTACCCCAGTCCCCCGGGCGCACAGCGCCTGTATCACCACGGGGTCTTCGAGCGCGCCAGCTTTTTCCTGCCGGGTGTCGAAGACAACAAAATCATTGCCCGACCCGCTCATCTTGTAGAATTCTCGCGTTGCCATCAGGCTCGACCCGTCAACGCTCGCCAGCGCAGTCTCCAGACCATCCAGACCGCCTCCCGAACAATCTTCCTCGACATCTTGCTCTGCCCCTCCGTTCGATCGACGAACACGATCGGTATCTCGACAATCCGAAACCCGTTTTGCCAGGCCCAGAAGCTCATTTCTATCTGGAACGCATAGCCATTCGACCTGATGGAATCAAGGTCGATGGTTTCCAGAACGGACCGGCGAAAGCACTTGAATCCGCCAGTGCAATCGTCGAGTGGAAGGCCTGTTACGAATCGAGCGTACAGGTTTGCTCCATAGCTTAGGATGAGGCGTGACATGGGCCAATTCACAACCGTGACCCTTCCCTGCCGGTAGCGGGATCCCAACACCAAGTCTGCATTCGCGATCGCGCGGAGAAACTGAGGAAGGTGGGCAGGATCGTGCGAAAAGTCCGCGTCCATTTCGAGTACGTATGCATACTCGCGCTCCAACGCCCATTTGAAGCCAGCCACATAAGCGGTTCCAAGACCCAGCTTCCCGGTTCGGTGAAGCACATGTACGCGGGGATTCACGGCCGCTATGTCGTCGACAATCTTGCCGGTTCCATCAGGTGACCCATCGTCCACCACGAGCAGGTCGAGTCGCTCATCCTGGCTGAGGACAGCACTAATGAGCTTGGCAACGTTTTCGCGCTCGTCGTACGTGGGGACGATAACAAGCGCCCGCTCAACCATGCCGCCTCCGCTCCAGACCGATGCCTCCCGCCAGCAGGATGAGTGTCAGCCCCAAGGCGATGAGCGTGATCAGTTTCCCCTTCTCGAATGCGGGGTCGGTAAATGTGAGCGCGACATGTCGCGCACCGGCGGCGAGCGGCACCCCGATCAGCGTCATGTCCGCGCGGCCGATGGGCGCTGCCTTCCCGTCGACCTGGGCCGTCCATCCCACGTAGTAGTTCTCCGAGACAATCAGCGCAGAGCCCGCCGGCGCAGGCGCGCTTAGCTGAACGTCTATGCGTCCCGGCGCGTATGTAGTCGCACGCGTCGTGATCGCGAGGGGAGCGGGGAGACGTGTAACGCGCACTCCCTGCACTGCGGCAGCGGTGTCGAAGAGTGCGGCTGTGCGCACGTCGAAGCGCGAGTCGAGAACCGTCGAGAGTACGGACTCGTCGGGCGCCCTGACAATCACCGGTGCCACCCAGGCGAACGGCTCGTCGCCTGGCAGCCGGTACAGCGACACGGCGGAGCCGGCCGCGTTCTTCACGGGACCAACTACCTTTCGGAAGCCCGCGAGGGGGATGCTGTCAAGGTTCGTGAGCAGATACTGGGTATTGGTGAGGCTCCAGAAATTCGGGCTCCCGAGCGCGATCTGATAACCGTTCGCATAGCCATCCAGCAGCCGATACCGGCCCAGTTCATTGCCGTGGTAGCCAAGAGTATTCCGAATCCGGTGCACCATGAGTGCGTCGCCGTCAAGAAATGGATCACGCCGCGGCGCGTCCGGACCCAACGCCGCCGTCAGCACGCGAACAGGCTGATCCAGCTGCTTGAGGTACTCGATTGTTGGGTCTGTTGCGTAAAGGACGCTCGCAGGAGCGGAGAACAGCCAGTACAGTCGAAGGATCGTCCACAGGTCCAACGCCACGATTGCCGAGAGCAGCCAGAAGACTGTTGTCCGCTTCAGTCTCCGCTCCAAGTAAAGGAAGAGTGCACCGCAGAGGAGCGCGACGAACACGAATGAACGCCAGGCTCCCCAGATCACCGCGCCAGAATTCGCCTGCACGACGGCGCTCAGCTGCGGTCCAGCAATCGATAGCCCCAGGTTCGTGAAGCCACCGATCGATGCGAGCACCGTAATGGCGCATGCACCCAGTAGCCACCCCATCAGGTATCGCCTGGTGAACTGGCGCGCAAGCGCTACGTCCGCCCCAACCCCCGCGAGTACCGCGGTCGAGAAGCCAACCACCATGAGCATGGTGCTTGGCGCGCGAAAGAACTTGGTTCCCGGTACGATCGCATAGATAAGATGATAGAACGGCGTATATCCGCCGAGTGCCCACAGCACGGAGATCACGAGCACGGCGGACCAGAACCAGGTGAATCGCCGGCGCGCCGGAGCCTTTGCCAGGAAGGCGAGGCCAAGCAGCACCAGCGCAGCCGCACCCAGATATTCGGAATGGAGGTGAATGACATTTCTTCCCCAGTAGTGATCTAGTATTCCCGAGAACTGGGGTAGGTAGGTGTTAATGAGTTCTTCTGGAGGCATGGAGTACGAAACGGCATGTTCCCATCCAGCTCCTCCGGCTCTCGGAGACCATGGCACATACTCGCGTACTGGCAGAAACTGTATGGCACCAATGGCCGCGCCAAGAATTATGCATCCGAGCGCCGCGCCGAGGCGACGCAGTGCGGTGCTGCGGTCCGGGCGTGTTTCAATTGGGCTCCAGAATGCTACGTACAGCGCGTAGAACCCACACGTGATCAGCATGTATTGAAGCAGCTGCGGATGCGGGCTGAGTACCGCCAGACCGATCACGAGTGTCAGCAACCCCCACGCGAAGCGACGTCCGTCTCGCAGGCCTATGGTCAACAGCCATAGTGCGGCCGGGAGCATGGCGCTGACGTACAATTTTCCATCGTGGCCGGGTGAGACCAGGGAGGCCACGGGACCACAGAGCAGATACGCAAGGCCGCCGATGAGTGCGCCCTCGAAGCCCAATCCCGCCGCGCGGAGAAAGCCGTACGTGAACAGTCCGCACAGGAAGACGTGGATAATGAAGGACCACGTCAAGGCGACATCCGTCGGAAGTGCGAGACGCAGAAGAAACGTGGGGTAGAAGATGTCTCCAGCCATGGCGCCGATGTACGGCACTCCACCCATGAGGTACGGATTCCATTGCGGGAAGTGGCCAGCGTGGCGGAGCATCGCGGCGCCAAATTCCCTGAATGCGTAGCCAGCGATATACTGATCGCTGTGCGGACTCACGAGAAAACGACCTGCGAGCGCAGGATAGGATAGACAGAGCGTAGCCAGCGCGTAGACGACCGATGCACATCCCAGTGCGAAGCGCGGCGAGACAGGAGGGTCCGCTTTCGCTCCCGGCGACATGGGCGAGGTCATGGCACGTGCCACTGGTGTCGGTGATTTTGTCACGATTCCATATTTGCTCAGTCCGGGCGCGCGGCGTCGCGCGAGCGCGTGTCATCCATGGATATCAAACGACGACGGTGGCCGACGCGCACACGCCAATGCGGCCGCGCGAAAGATCGTTGCACTGTCCGGCGCGTGCAAGGAGACGGCGTCATTACTCTCGATCCGACGCGTCAGCCATCGTGTCGCGCCAGGCCGGGGACTCCAACCTGCACGCGCTCGAGCGCTCGTCCCCGCGCATCTTCCAGCATCATGCGCTGTGCCGGGCTCGTGTTCAGGGAGTATGCTTCAACTACGCCACTCGGCGAGACACGGGCGATTCGTACCGCACGTCGCGCGCGCCGCCACAGTACCAGGTCGTCCAGTGATGCGATGTACGGATTGACGGCCAGGAGCTCCGTCGCGAATGCTCGATATGCCTCGGGCCCGCCGGGGAAACCGAGGGCGGAAACCAGGTTCGGGTGCCAGAGTCCCACCCAGAGCCCCTCCACCGATCGCGCCGTCATGGCGGTTTCCAACGCGTCCCTGGTCCAGGCACGGGGATCTTCCAGTCCGTGGTACTTGCTCAGTGTGCGATCCATCCACACCAGTGGAACCTCATCGAGAGCGGCGGGAGTGCCCGCCGCGTCGTCCCATGCGGGGATCACGTCAGCGACGCCAAGACGGAAGCCACTGCGGTCGGGAAATCCGAAGGATGCGTCGTAGCGGAACCCGGCCGCGCGCATGGCACGCTGTGTGAGCCCCGGGCGCATTCGCAGAAAGTGTTGCCGTCCGCCGGTGACTGACGCACCAGTGATCTTCTCCAATCGCGCGCGCTGTTCCGTGAAGTCGCGCGTTGATTCGAGAGTGTCGAAGCTGCCGTGCAGGCCGACCTCATGCTGGCACTCAAGCAGCGCCGCAATTATCGCGCGGACACTGGGTGACTCTGGCCGATACGTCAGATCACCTGCGCGCATGCTTCGTGCCGTAGGTGTGCCGCAGAGGATGAACCAGGTCGAGGTAATCCCCAATTCGCGCTCAATGTGCAGGAGCTCTTGCACTGCGTCCATGACGGGCGCGCGGCCTGCGGCGGCGATCGCGGAACGAGCCGATCGCATAGCGGTCCGGAAATTTCCCTTGCGCACAAGCTCCCCGATGCGGAAAAGCGAGAAGACTGGCCACCACGTCACGATGTCCAGGTCGTGCGTGAGTGCGGCAGCCCAGCGGTGACCATTGGGCCAGGGCGCGACAAAGCGGATCGGGCGCTGGCCGGCGGCCGCGATTACTGTATCGCGGAACTCAATTGCCGTGCGCGAGACGACAGGATCGCGCTCCGCGTGCGAGCTGACAAGGGGGTTCTCTGATGATGGTACCCGCCCATATCGGTCCACTGCGGTTGAGCGTTGCTCAATCGCGGAACCGGCGACGTCAACGATCCATCGCAACACGCTGCGCCGGACCATCACCGTGCCCTCCGACGGCTCGAAGCGCGCGTGCGCTGGGGATGATCCGTCCACCACCTGTATTCTGACCGCATCGGTACCAGCGCCATCTACCGGTACCAGGCGCGATAGATCTACCAGGAGGTCGAGCGCGTACCGGTCGGCGCTCGATACGGGCATTGCGAAATCGGGAAGCCGGATCACGACCATCCCGGTGGTACGGCCAACGTGCGCAGCACTTTCGCGGGTTGTCCCGCGACAACGGTGAGCGGGGGCACGTCACTCGCGACCACGCTTCCGGCGCCGATCACGGCTCCGCGCCCAACGTGAACGCCGGGGAGTATGATCGCGCCGGCGCCAATCCAGGCGTCGGCGTCGATCACAACTCTTCCGGACGCCACTGGAGCGACAGGCCTAATCAGGGAGCGATTCGGGTGCGATGAGGTCACGATCGTGACTCGCGGTCCAAAGCTGACGCGGTCGCCAATTATCAGGTTGTCACGTTGCGCGAGTTCCTCAACGATGATCAACTCGTCCGCAATGTAGACCTCCTGTCCCAGTTGGTAGCCGCACCAACGGAGGAGGTGAACGCGCCAAGCGGGGAAGAACGCATTGCGCGCCCATCGCTTGAGACTCTTCTTTCTGAGCCGCCGAGCGAACGTCATGGTGTCATCCGAGGTAACGATAGAGCGCGGACCCGCGGCGCGCGACGCTCGCGGGCATGCGTGCCCACAGTCGTGCGGCCAGGGCCAGCGAGCCGGTATCGCGGCGCGCGACATTGAGACCCGCGGCGCCTGGCCAGTAGTCGTATGCAAGCGGCATTGCGACGGCACCCCAGCGGCGCTTGAATTCCACCAGTCCCGACTGTTCGGGCGCGGCACGGCCAAGGTCGCCCTGGCCGAAGACGGGCCCGAGGCCACCGTCCTGAGCTACGAGGTCGAGGGCCGCGTGGGCGGCAAGCTCGCCCAGATCGGCCAGCGCCTGATCGACGCG
>Ga0105240_10002202_pt1 | contig 31785 bp, 37 predicted proteins | sample KBSC54metaG_FD_80426 | JGI IMG/M metagenome (GOLD analysis project Ga0105240, IMG submission 80426) | Corn rhizosphere microbial communities from Kellogg Biological Station, Michigan, USA - KBS C5-4 metaG | ecosystem: Host-associated > Plants > Roots > Rhizosphere > Soil | place: Michigan, USA... | reverse complement strand
TGCGGGCCGAGCGCACCGACGCGGGCCCAACGTGGGTCTGCCCCAAGAGCCAGACCGCCTTCGCCGCGATTGGTTCGTTAGGGAGCCCGTAGCGTGCGGTTCTTCGATGCCATGGTCAACAGCACATGGACGATGTGACGTCGGGGCTGGCGTCTCATGCACATTGGCCTGGCGGGAGGAGTATTTGTTGGCGGGCGGACTATTTCGCGTGCGCTTCCATTTCTGCGAACCGTGACCGCTTGCCCCAACCGATTCGAGACTCACCCCACTCGACGGTCCGTCCCGCCGCGCCGGCGTAACAGAAGTGCAGTCGGCCGCGGAGGCGGAGGTTGCCTGGCCGCCATAGCCGACGTGGCAGAACATCCACGACGAGTGCCGGTATTAGACGCATCGACAGACGGTAGAGCACTCCAGGCCCAGCGGTGACGAGCTAGCCCGTCGCGCCAAAGGCGCGGTTGACCACCAGATTCGTCCGCCGCGAATTGGCTTGGTTCAGCAGGTGAGTGCGCTGTATCGGCGTTCGGCGAGGACGCTGATGGCGTAGTGGTGTTGGAGGCGTTGGCCGTCCCATTCGCTGGTGATGGCGTTGCCAGGAATGTCGGCGTGCTCGGTGTGCAGTGGCGGCATGTGGTGGGGGTCGGTGTGCGGGATGGGGTGGGCGAGGTCGGTGCCGGTGGGGGTTTCGAACCGGAAGGCGCCGTGGCCGAGGTTGATGATCCGAAACGCGCCGTCGTGGTGGGCGACGTGGTGTCGTTGGCATAACACAGGACCAGGTTGTTCAGGTCGGTGCGCCCGCCGTACCACCAGTACAGCACGTGGTGGGCGTGCAGGTTCGTGTCGTTGGGGCAGCCGGGGGCGCCGCAGTGGCCGTGTTGGCGGTGCAGCAGGGCGCGGTATTGCTTGTCGGTGACCAGGCGTTGGCTGCGTCCGACGTCGAGTACGTGGGTGTGCGCGTGAGAGAAGCGGCGACATCACTACTTTCCTGAGCTACCGCACCGCCCCGTCGGCGCCGGGACCACAAAGCCCGTTGGCCACACCGACGCCCGCCGGTACTGTCGCGCGTATGACAGTCATCGACGAGCACGGCCGCGAAGAGCCGCCCATCGCGGCGGACGAAGCCGGCACGCTGTTGGGTTTTCTCGACTATCAGCGCGCAACTCTTGCCTGGAAGACCGCAGGCCTTGACGCAACGGCCCTTAACACCAAAGTCGCGGCATCGTCGATGACGCTCGGCGGACTGCTCAAGCACCTCGCCCTCGTTGAAGACGGTTGGTTCTCGCGCTCGCTGCACGGCCGCGACAGAACCTCACCCTGGGACGCGATCGACTGGAAGGCCGATCCCGACTGGGAGTGGCACTCGGCCGCCGACGACACACCAGATCAGCTGCACCAACTATGGCAGGACGCCGTCGTCCGCTCCCGCGAGCTCACGGCACACGCGCTGGACAACGGCGGCCTCGATCAGCTGGCCAAGCAGACCTGGCCAGACGGCCGGGCGCCGAGCCTGCGTTGGATCGTCTGCCACATGATCGAGGAGTACGCGCGGCACAACGGCCACGCCGACCTCCTCCGCGAAGCGATCGACGGCGAAACCGGCGAGTAAGCGACCGTGGCGGATTAGTCCGTTCGGGTGTGTCGTCCGAATGCCGGTTAAGTGTGGGCTCAGCCGTTTCGATGATGGAGGCGTAGTACGAACGGCCGAGTAGTCGGCGGCCGGGCCCAGCAGCCAGCCCCGGGGTTTCGGAAGGATCGCACCAGCCATGTCGATTACCTCGCGAAGCACGATCGACAACCTCACTGAGTGGCTGCTGCTGCAAATCGCCGAGGACGAGATGAAGGCGCGCACGGCGGGCAGCGAGGCGTGGAAGTGGAAGGTCGTCGAGGCTCCGACGCAGCGTGACGCGCTCGTCCGGGCCAATGGCACGATCTGCGCCGACTCCTGGGGTGCTGACCGGCAGGAGACCGGCTTTCGCGGCGCCGAAGCGAAGGTCTTCATCGAGCGGTTCAACCCAGAGCGCGTTCTCGCCGACTGCGAGGCGAAGCGGCGCATGCTCGCCCGGCTGCAGAACCTTGCCAAGGCATGGTGGACGACGACGCGCTCGGCCGAAGAGGCGAAGTCGGTGATGCGCGAGATGGCCCTCGCCTATCAGAACCGCCCGGGCTATCGGGACGAATGGCGGCCTGATCTCGGCGTGCGCAGCCTGCAGGCTGTCTCGTCGATCTGAATCGCCCCACCACAGACGGAACGCGCGGCCCGCGATTACGAGCCTGCCTCGGTTGCCGTCGCCCCGACTACCGAAGCCGAACCGTTTCGCGGGCCGCGCCTTTGTCGCGCTGCGATCGTAGCTCGCCGTGGCCGGATTGGTCTATACCTATGTTGTGCGCGGCAACTCGCGTAACGAAGCCAGGCCCGCGGCGGCCAGCGAAATCGGAGCCAGCGCCAAGCCGATCGCCAGCACCCACAGCGCGGACCGGACGCCGATCGACGTCGCCAGCCAGCCCGCCGTCAGGGATCCGAGCGGCAGCACACCCCAGGTGACCATGCGGTTCGCCGCGACGGCTCGCCCCATCAGCCGGGCCGGAATGATCTCCTGGCGGTAGCTGCCGCCGACCACGTTGAAGACGATGATCGAGAATCCGGCGATCGCCGTGCCTGCGCAGAAGAAGATCAGGCCCCAACCGCGTGCCGTTGCCGGCACGAGATACGCACTCGTCGCCTCGACCACGGCCGCGAGCACCATCGCCCGCGCATCACCGATGCGCCGCACCAACCGCGCCGCCACCACTGCGCCGACGATGCCACCGCCCGCGCCGATCGCGAACAGCAGACCGACGACGCCCGCGCGCACGTGCACGGTGTTCACCAGGAACACCACGGCGATCGCTTGCGCCCCGCCTGCGAAGAAGTTCGAGATGGCCGCAGCGGCGATGAACGCCCGCAACACCCGGTGATGCGCGAGGAAGCGGACGCCCTCGGCAACCTCGTGCCGCATCGCCCGGCGTTGTGCAACTGCCGGCGGTTCGGGCGATCGAATCGCCGTCAGCGACACGGCCGAAACGACGTAACTGACGACGTCGGCGACCACCGCGTATGCCGCGCCGATCGCCTGGACCAAAGCTCCGGCGATTGCCGGCCCACTCACTTGGGCGAACGACTCGGTGCCCGACAACAATGAGTTCCCCTCGACGAGGTCGTTCTTCTCGACGACGGTCGGCAGGTAGGTCGGATAGGCGACGGCGAAAAACAGCGTGAGGACGCCGGTAACCGCCGCCACCGCGAAAAGCTGGGGCAGCCCGAGCACGCCGAAGCCCGCGGCGACCGGGATCGATGACAACGCCAGCGCGCGGCCGACGTCCGTCATGATGAGCACTCGACGCCGCGACCAGCGATCGACCCACACTCCGGCCGGCAACCCGAGCAGCGGCCAGGCCATCGTTTCCAGAGCGCTGAGCGCAGCGACCTGGAACGTGCTCGCGTGCAACCGGTTCAACGCCACGAACGGCAGCGCGAGGTAGGTGATCGCCGTGCCCATGCCGCTGACCGATTCACCGAACCACAGCAGCCGGAAGTCGCGGTTGCGCCGCAGCAGACTCCGAGCGCGCGAAGCTACCGCACTCGCCTCTTCGTCGCGGACCACGGCCATGACCGCCACCCTGGCGAGGTTGCGCAGAATGGGTCAACTGCTTATGCGAATGGCGTAACGCCACTCGCCGATAGCCCGGCCTTTCGGTCGATGGGGGCCGGGCGATCGGGCGCTGCAGGGCCGCATAGCAACGCCGAGAATGGCGGAAACGGCTAAAGGGCTGCACATGGAGGCCAGCGTGGCTATGCCCGCGCAGGAAGCCCGAGTCGAAGAGCTGCCAACGAAGCGGCGTCGCCTCGGTGAATTGCTCGTCTCGCACGCGCTCATCACGAATGAGCAGCTGCACGAAGCGCTCGACGCGCAGCGCGACTTCGAAGGCGGACGACGACGCCGGCTCGGCCAGGTCGTGATCGAGAAGGGCTATCTCACCGAGCACCAACTGGCCAAGGCGCTGGCGGACCTGCTGGGGCTCGAGCTGGTCGATCTCTCCGGACACAATCTCGAGCTCGGTATCGCCCGGATGCTGCCGAGACAGGTTGCCGAACGCAACCGCATGCTGGTGATCGGCCGCACCGGGCCCAATGGCCACGGCATCAAGGTCGCCGCCGCAGACCCCACGAACGTGGTCGCGCTCGACGACGTCCGCCTCTACACGGGCGCCGCCTCGCTCACCGTCGTCGTGTGCACCGACTCGCAGATCCGCGAGCAACTGGCGCGGGTGTGGGCGCTCGGCGATGAACAAGCTGAGCTTTCGGTCGTTTCGGAAGACCAGGACGACGACGACCTCGAGGCTGCGGCCGACCAGGCACCAACTGTGCGCCTTGCGGTGGGCATTGTCGCCGAGGCCGTGCGGGTCGGCGCAAGCGACATCCACGTCGAACCGCAGTCAGACGGGCTTCGCATCAGGTATCGCGTCGACGGACTGCTGCGCGACGTCATGCGGGTACCGCGTTCCGCCGCCGCTTCGCTGGTGAGCCGGCTGAAAATCGTCTCAGGGCTCGACATCGCCGAGCGCCGGCTGCCTCAGGACGGCCGCACCCGGCTGAACGTCGACGGCGTCTCAGTCGATGCGCGGGTGAGCAGCATGCCGTCCGTCCACGGCGAGAAGGTCGTCATTCGGCTGCTGGCCAGCGGTGACACTGTGCCGCCGGTGTCGCAACTCGGCCTCGATGAGACGCAACTCGAAACGCTGCTGACCGGAACCCTTGCCCCACAAGGGCTTGTGCTCATCACCGGGCCCACGGGATCAGGCAAGACGCACACGCTCTACTCGGTGCTCTCGCACGTCGCGACGTCCGACAAGAACGTGGTCACCCTCGAAGACCCGGTCGAAATCCAGCTCCCCGGCATCACGCAGGTGCAGACGAACGAGCGGGTCGGCCTGACATTCAGCAGAGGCCTGCGATCGGTGCTGCGGCAAGACCCCGACGTCGTCCTCGTCGGAGAGGTGCGCGACAGCGAGACTGCCGAGCTTGCGTTGCAAGCCTCGTTGACCGGCCACCTCGTGCTCACGACATTGCACACGAACGATTCAGTCGCGGCGCTCACCCGGTTGGTCGATATGGGCGTCGAGCCGTTCCTCATTGCGTCGTCGCTCACCATGGTTGTGGCGCAGCGCTTGGTGCGCCGGCCGTGTCGCGATTGCGCGGCGCCCTACACGCCGAGCGCCCGGGTACTCGAGTTGCTCGGTCTCACGCCGGACGACATCGCCGACGCGACGCCGATGCGCGGCCGCGGCTGCGCCGCGTGCGGCAACACCGGTTTTCGCGGCCGTACCGGCATTTTCGAGGTCCTGCCGGTGACGAGCAGCGTTCGGTCGGTGCTGTTGCGCACGCCTACCGAGGCTGCCGTCGGTGCTGCCGCCCGTGCCGCTGGCATGATGAGCCTGCGCGCGGCCGGTCTGGCCCGAGCCCGCCGTGGCGAGACGACGTTCGAAGAAGTGCTGCGCGTGACGCAGGTCGACATGGCAGACGGACGCCGTTGCACCTCCTGCGACCGCAACCTCGAAGACGACATGCTGGCCTGCCCCTGGTGTGCAACGGTTGTCGACCGCGGCCACTGCACGTCATGTGCCCGGCCACTCGAGCCAGGCTGGAAAATCTGTCCGTGGTGCCGCGCCCCCGCGTCGTCCGCCGTCGTCGTTGAACAACGCGAGCCGTCGACCACGCGGCCACGACTGCTGCTCGTCGGCGACACTGCGGAGTTCTGCACGTGCGCCGCTGACGCCGTGAAAGACGAGATGGACGTCGACACCGCAGCTACCGGCGACGCCGCACTCGCCCGACTCTGGGAGAACGACTACGACGCTGTGCTGATCCAGGATTCGCTGGCCGACCTCGCGGGCGCCGAACTGCTGCGAACGCTGCGTACCGCGTCTCACACGGCAACGCTGCCGGTCATGCTTGCAAGCGACCTCGAAGACTCGGACGACGAAAGTGCGGTGCGCCGGCAACTGACGAGGCTCGCCGCACGCAGCCCTCGCCGACGTGACCGCCGAACTGCGGCAAGTCCGATTCAGGAGAGACGACGCAGGTCGCGCCGCGCGCGGCCCGTCGAGTGAAGGGTTGTGGTCGGTTTTCACGACCCTGAATGCGACCACAACCCTTCACTCGGCGCACCATTCACTCGGCGCACCGTCGGGGTTTCGGTAGGGTCGGGCGGCCTCAGGTCGAGAGCCGGGCCAGTAACCCGCCGAGCTGGACCAACTCGGCAGCACTGAAGCGCTCGACGAAATGCCGCTCGATGCCGGCGAGGTGAATGCGCGAGGCCTGGCGAAGCCGGTCGACGCCGAGGTCGGTGGCAACGGCGAACAGCCCGCGGGCGTCGTCCAAGCAGGGCTCACGCCGCACCAGACCGTCACGTTCGAGTCGGTCGACCAGGCGGGTGAGCCCGCTGCGCGAGAGCAGGACGCGGTCGGCGAGTTCGGTCATGCGCAACCGACGCAGCGGCGCCTCGGTCAGTTGCACCAACACGTCGTACGACGCGAGCGGCAGCTCGTCGGCAGCGGCCAGCTCGCTTTCGAGTTTGCGCAGCAGCTGAGCGTGCGCCCGCAAGAACGAACGCCACACCGCAAGCGCTTCGGCGGAGGGTCGTACCGGTCGTGCCGCTGTGTCTTGATCGACTAGTCCGCTCACCCTCCGCATCGTAGGGCCGGTTAGCATCGATGCGTGGATCCGAACGTGACGTCTACCAACGCTGCGCCTACTCGCGACACGGTGATGGCGGCGCTCGCGACTGTGCAAGACCCCGACATCCACCGGCCCATCACCGACCTCGGCATGGTCGAGAACGTCGAGATCGCAGCCGACGGGCGGGTGCGCGTCGCCGTCCTGCTGACCGTTCCGGGCTGCCCGCTGAAAGATCGCATTCGCAACGACGTCACGAACGCCGTGCTGAAGGTCGAGGGCGTCCCCGGCGTCGACGTCCAGCTCGGTTACATGACAGACGAGCAGCGTGCGGCGCTGAAAGAGCAGCTGCGCGGTGCGGCTGGTCCGGAGAAGACGATTCCGTTCAACGAGCCGAATTCCCTGACCCGGGTGTATGCCGTCGCGTCGGGGAAGGGCGGCGTCGGAAAGTCGTCCGTCACGGTCAATCTCGCGGCCGCGTTGGCGCACCGCGGTCTGACGGTCGGATTGCTCGACGCCGACATCTACGGTCACTCGGTGCCGCGGATGCTCGGGCTTGGTCCCGAAGACCGGCCGACCCAGGTCGCGGGCATGATCATGCCGGCCCAGGCCGGCGGCATCCGGGTGATTTCGATCGGGATGTTCATCGAGGGGAACACACCCGTGGCCTGGCGGGGCACGATGCTGCACCGCGCGCTGAACCAATTCCTCACCGACGTGTACTGGGGCGACCTCGACGTGCTGCTCGTCGACCTGCCGCCGGGCACCGGCGACATCGCGATCTCACTCGCGCAGTTCGTCCCTGGCGCGGAGCTGATCATCGTCACCACGCCACAGATGGCGGCCGCAGAGGTGGCCGAGCGGGCCGGCACGATTGCGATCCAGACGCGGCAGCGCATTGCCGGCGTGATCGAGAACATGGCTTACCTGCCGTGCCCCCATTGCGGCGAGCGGGTCGAGGTTTTCGGCTCCGGAGGCGGCACGGCGGTTGTTGCTGCGCTGACCCGGGCATTCGGCGTCGAGGTGCCGCTGCTCGGCCAGATTCCGCTCGACCCGCGCATCGTGGCTGGTGGCGACAACGGCGTGCCGTTCGTCGTGTCGCAGCCCGATGCCCCGGCCGCAGCCGAGCTCGTGAAGATCAGCGAGGCCCTCGCCGTGCGCGAACGCGGTCTGGTCGGCCGCCCGCTCGGCCTCCAGCCCGCCTAACCCGCCTAACCCGCCTATGGCCGGCGGTACACCACCGACAGTGCCGCTTTGCCGTGTGGCCGCACGATCGGCCTGTTGTCGGCCGGGAACGTGGTCGACACCGTCTCCACGGTGGTGACCGACGGCCGGGGTGAAGCGGGTGCCTGCTGGCTGGTGCCGCTCGCACCGCTCGCGATCATCGACCCGCCACCGCCAAGACCCACGACGACGGACGCCGCGAGTCCCGCGGCCGCGACATAGCGACCGCGAGTGGCGGCCCGAAGTGCGCGCCCGGGCCCGGTCGCGTCGATCCGCCCGCGCGGAGCGCCGGAGGCGGAGCGCAGCGGCGGACGACGGGTCGAAACGCCGGGCACGGACGTGCGCGGGGTTGCCGGTTCGGCAGCCTCGGGAATGCGCAGCAACGAATCGAGCAAGCCGGCAGGGGCTGCGGGCACGCCGGCCGCGAGTTTCATCCGCGCCTTGATGTGCCGCTGCGCGTCGACGTCCGCCTCGCAGGTTGAGCAGGTGGCGAGATGCGCGAGCGCGCGATCCCGCGACTCGGAGTCAAGGCTGCCGAGCTCGTCGTCGACGAGCACGGACGCCAAGTCACCGAGGTGGCTCATGACATCACCGCACTTGGTTCCTCGCGCGCTACGCCGCCGGAGTCGCTTCGCTCCACCATCGACTCCACGCGCTCGTCACCTGCGTTGCTCATGACATCACCGCACTTGGTTCCTCGCGCGCTACGCCGCCGGAGTCGCTTCGCTCCACCGTCGACTCCACGCGCTCGTCACCTGCGTTGCTCATGAGGTGACAAGACCCGGTGCGATACGCGGAGCAATACCCCGGCGACGCTCGGGCGCGCGGTGCGCGAGGGCCTCGCGCAGGTGCGACCGGCCGCGGTGGATGCGGCTGCGCACGGTGCCGAGCTTGATGCCGAGGACGTCGGCGATCTCCTCATACGACAAACCTTCGATGTCGCAGAGCACGACCGCCGCCCGGAACTCAGGAGCAAGCGAGTCGAGGGCACGCTGGACGTCGTCGTCCCAGTGCGTCTCGTCGTAGGCCTGCGACGGAGTGCACTCGCGGCCGGCGAGCCGGTCGGGGGCGTCGTCCGAGAGTGCCTCGAACCGGATGCGGGCCTTGCGCCGCATCGAGTCGAGAAACAGGTTCGTGGTGATCCGGTGCAGCCAGCCCTCGAAAGTGCCCGGCGTGTAAGACGACAGCGAGCGGAAGACGCGGACGAACACGTCTTGGGTGAGGTCTTCGGCATCGTGCGCGTTGCCGGTCAGCCGGTAGGCCAGCCGGTAGACGCGCGGCCCGTGCGTGCGGACGACGTCGTCCCACGCGGGCGGTTCCCAGCCGGTCTCGGTCTGCACTAGCAATTCGGTCATCGCGGCGACACCTCCACGTCGCGGGCGCTCGGTTGCGAGGCCCGGCCGACAAGCGTTGAAGGCATCTTGCGACCCATTCCTGAGGTTTTCCTGATGACCTGATGGCGGTTGACTGTCAAACGCGTCACAGCACGGGCGAGTTCCCGACGCTGGCGATGCGGTTAGGCTGCTCCTGATCATTCGCTCCCCCGGGGAGGTCGGCATTTCCGGTCTGCAGGCGACATGGGATTACACCGAGGCCTACATCGGTGAGGACGACGTGCTCACCGCCGCCGCAGCTCGCGGCGCGGAGATGGGGGCGACGCCGATCAAGCCCGGCGGCGGCGCGGCCCTGCGATTCCTCGCGGCATTGCTCGAGGCCCGCACGGTGGTCGAGATCGGCACCGGCTGCGGGGTGTCGAGCATCTGGCTGCTGCGCGGCATGCACCCCGAGGGCGTGTTGACGTCGATCGACGCCGAGGCCGAGCATCAACGGTTGGCCAAGCAGGCGTACACCGACGCCGGTTTCGCGCCGGCCCGCACCCGGCTGATCTCCGGCCCGGCGCTCGACGTGCTGCCCCGGCTGACCGACGCCGCCTACGACCTGGTGTTCTGCGACGCCGACAAGAAGGAGTACGGCGACTACCTCACAGAGTCGCTGCGGCTGCTCCGCGTCGGCGGCGTGGTTGCTTTCGACAACGCCACCTGGCACGACAAGGTGGCCGACCCTTCGCAGCGCGACCAGTCGACCATCACCGTGCGCGAGCTCGGCAAAGCCGTGCGCGACGACGCCCGATTGGTCCCGACTCTGCTGCCCGTCGGCGACGGCCTACTCGTGGCGGTCAAGCGCGAAGCGTAGCGAGCGCGCCTAGGGCGACGCTGCCGGCGATGACGCGGTCGGCAGGGCCGGCGCCAGTGACAGCGACCGCGACGGCGACGCCTTGACCAACAGGCTCGCGTAGTCGGAGTACGTGAGTGGGCCCGACGAGAGGACACCGCTGACGAGCGGCACCGACGTCGGTGTGCCGTCGAGGCTGAACTGCACCGCGTTCGTGCCGGGGTACGAGACAACGGTCATCACGACCTGTGCGGTCGCCAGGACCTCGCCGGTTCCGCGGATTTCGCCGAAACTCGCGCTGAAGTCGACCGTCGCGAGCGGTCCGTCAAGAGTGATTTTGTTCAGTGTCGGGCTCGTGTTGATAGCAGTGGTCAGGCCCGCAGCGGATTCGGCTTCGGTCGGGCCGTTCAGCAACGACTTGACCAAGCTGGTGATCGTCACCGTCTGCGATCGCGGGCGGTCAACCGCGACGAGAGTCTTCGTCTTGTCGTCGACGAGGTAGATCTTCGACGAGGTCAGTGCAGAAGCGCCCGTCGACGGCGTGGGCGCAGTGGCGGACGACGAGGGTGAGCCCGAGGGCTCCTCGAGCACCGATGGCAGGTCATCGCTCGGAATCTCGACCGCGTGCTGCTGGCTGCCGACACCGCACGCCCCGAGCGCGCACAGCAGCAGCACCGAGATGAGCATCCGGATGAGCCCTCGACCGGTCATGGCGTCTGCACCGGCAACTCGACGACGAACCGCGCGCCGCCGCCCGGCCGGTCCTCGACCGACACCTGGCCGTTGTGCAGAGCCACGTGTTCGGAGACCAATGCAAGCCCGAGCCCAACACCGGTGCCCGGGGCACGCCGGCCGGCGCCACCACGTGAGAACCGCTCGAAGACTCGTTCACGGTCAGCCGGCGGCACCCCCGGCCCGGCGTCGTCCACTTCAAAGCGGACGCCGAACGACGAGCAACGCAGGCCGAGGCGCACCGCTCCTCCCGCGTACCGGTCGGCGTTTTGGGCCAGGTTGGTGAACGCCCGCTCGAGACGGCGTTTGTCGATGCGCAGCAAGGCGTTGTCGGCGTCCGGTGCGATATCGACGTCGACTCCGGGGAAGACGATCGCACCGACCCGCCGGGCGAACTCTCCGGCCACCACGTCGTCGAGAACGAGCGTCGTCGCACCGGCGTCCGCACGCGAGATCTCGAGGAGATCCTCGACGAGGCGCTGGAATCCGGTCGTCTCCTCGCGCATGAGCTCGAGAGCCTGGCGTTGTGCGTCCGTCCAGCCGCTGGTGTTGCGGCCGAGCACCACAAGGGACGTCGCAAGTGTCGTCAGTGGTGACCGCAGTTCGTGGCTGATGTCGGACGCGAACCGGGCGTCACGCGCCAACCTGGTCTGCACTGCATCGACCATCGCGTTGAATGCGCCGGCCAACTTGGCGAGGTCGGGGTCCTCGGCCACTCTCAGCCTGGTGTCAAAGTTGCCGCCGGCGATATCACCGGCGGCAACCGCGACGTCTCGCACCGGCTGCAGGGCGCGTTTGCTCGCCCACATGCCGAGCATCGCGCCCGCAGCGGTGGTGACAAGGGCCGCAACGCCGAGGGATGCCGACAGGATGCGCAGCGTCGAGTCGAGCTCGCCCAGGGAGAACACCTGGAAATAAACGGCATCGACCGTCTTGAGCGGCACGGCCACGGCGATCTGTGTCGCACCCTGGTATTCGAACCGTTGCGTTGCGGCGTTGCCGTCGAGCGCCTTGCCGACGATGTCGGTGGGCAACCGGTTGTATCCGAGTCCGACCGAGCTACCGAACCATTGCCCGCGCCGGTAGACCAGCGAGTCCGATTCGGTGCCGGTAGGCAACGTGCCGAGGAACGCCGTAACGTCGGCGTTCACCGAGCGCAGGTCGGAACGCACCAGGCGCGCGTTCGCGAACGACTGCCGTTTCGCCGACGTCTCGCGTTCGCTCAGCAAGTACTTGCGCGCGAGGCCGAACGCCAACGCGGCCGTGACGACGGCGAGGATCAGCGCGCCGATGCTGAAGACCAGCGTGACGCGCGACCGCAGGCCGAGCCGGCGGCGTCGCGACCTCTTGGCCCTAAAGGCCGCGGGCGGTCTCACGGCTGCAGCTTGTAACCAAGGCCCCGGACGGTGACCAGCAGTTCGGGCTGGCCTGGGTCGGGCTCGATCTTGGTGCGCAACCGGCGCACGTGAACGTCGACGATCCGGCCGTCGCCGAAGTAGTCGTAGCCCCAGACCCGCTCGAGCAGCAGTTCGCGGCTGAACACCCGCTGTGGCGCTGTCGCGAGTTCGCACAGCAGCCGGAATTCGGTGCGGGTCAGATGGATCTCCTTGCCCCCACGCAGAACCACACCCGCATCGGGCTTGATCTCGAGGTCACCGACCACGATCGTCTCGGACGGCGGGGCGTTGGCCGGCCGGCTGCGGCGCCGCAAAGCTCTGATGCGGGCACTCAGTTCTTTCATCTCGAATGGCTTCGTCACGTAATCGTCGGCGCCGGCTTCGAGGCCGGCTACGACGTCGTGCGTATCGGTGCGCGCGGTGACCATGATGATCGGCACGTCGCTGGTGCGGCGCAGCTGCCGGCAACATTCGAAGCCATCGATGTCGGGAAGCATGAGATCGACGAGCACCACGTCCGCGCCGTCCGCACTGAAAATGCGCAGGCCGTCTTCGGCTCGGGCGGCCTCGGCGACCTCGTGGCCCTCATCCTGCAGGGCGAGCCGCATCGAGGTTCGGATGCGGTCGTCGTCCTCAATGAGCAAGATGCGCGACACGCGCCAAATATGCCATGACTGCGGCGAGGCAGCCCCGAGTGCGACAGACCGGCCGTGGTTCTGTCATGCAACCGCAAAGGATCGGGCAGTCGGTTGGACACATTCGTGGCGCACGCTCGGGAACACGTAAGGCCGGCAGCAACGCCGGTGCGCACCCTGCCAGGAAGGAACTGACGCCCATGTACCAGTCCAGCAGCGCGATGAGCCAGAGCGTTTTCCGCTTCGACCTCGAGCGGGAGGACGACCGGATCGTCGTCCGGCTCTGGGGCGAACTCGACATCGCGAACGCCCGCCGGCTTCGCGAGGCATTCGGCGCGCTCGGCGACGGCGACGAGCGCGAACTCCTGGTCGACCTGGCCGAGGTGCCGTTCATCGACTCCACGTGCCTGGCGGTGCTCGTCTGGGCAGGGAACCGGTGCCGCGAGCAGGGCCGCCAGCTGATCTTGCGCTCGCCGACCCGTGCCGTCGTTTCGGCGTTGGCCGCGAGCGGGTTGCTCAGGTCGTTCCGCTACGACGCGTCGAGCCTCGACAGCGCGAAGCCCTGGCCGACCCGCCTCCCGGCGCCGCCGACCCCGCGGCCGCGGATGGCCCAGGTGACCCGGCTCGGCCCGCTGGGAGGCGTCACCACCAGCTAGGACGGCAGCTACGACCGGCCGCGCAGACCTTTCAACGGGTCTGGCCCGGCCAGCCAGTGCAGCAGCAATCGGACGCCGTACCCGGTGGGCCCCTTGCTGACCTCGTGTTCGTCGGCTTCTGCCCGGCCGACGCCGGCGATGTCGAGGTGGGCCCACCGGCGACGTCCGACGAACTCACGCAAGAACAGCGCGGCGATGATCGCCCCGCCCTTGAAATCGGGGACACCGCTGACGGCGACGTTCGACAGGTCGGCGACCGTTGAGTCGAGTGCGACCCGGTAGTCGTCGACGAATGGCATGGCCCAGATGCCTTCACCGCTAGCCGCGCCGGCGTCAATCAGGGCGCTGGTGAGCCGCTCGTCGGCGCAGAACAGCCCGGCGTGCCGCTTGCCGAGCCCGCTGCTGATCGCGCCGGTGAGGGTCGCGAGGTCGATCAGGACGTCGGGGTCGAGATGGGCGTCGGCGTAGGAGAGCGCGTCGGCCAGCACCAGGCGGCCCTCGGCGTCGGTGTTGAGCACCTCGACGGTGGTCCCGTTGTACTGGGTCAGAACGTCGCTGGGCCGCTGCGCCGAGCCTGAGGGCATGTTCTCGGCGGCCGGGACGAGCCCGGTCACCTTCACCCGCACGCCGAGGTCGCGCAGCGCCGACATCGTCGCGATCACCGCGCCGCCGGCGGCCATGTCGGTCTTCATCGGGATCATGCCGGCGTTGGGCTTGAGCGACAGGCCGCCGGAGTCGAAGGTGATGCCCTTCCCCACCAGCACGACATGCCCCGCGACCGGATCGGCGGGCGTATAGGTCAGCTCGATCAGCCGCGGCGGGTTGGCCGACCCCATGCCGACGCCGATCAACCCGCCGAACCCCTCGGCCTTGAGCTGCCGCTCGTCGCGAATCGTGACTTCGAGGCCGGTCTTGCGGGCGAGGCCCTGCGCCTGCCGGGCCAGCCATTGCGGCGTCTTGGTCGATGAGGGCGTGTTCGCAAGGTCGCGGGCCAGCATCGTGGCCGTCGCGGTGGTCACGCCGGCCTTCAAAGCATGAGCGGACGACGACGGGCTGGCGACCACCAGCTGTACCGACGTCAGCGTCTCGGGCTTCGGCTTGTTGGTGACCTTGAACGAGTAGCCGCCGAGCAGCAGCCCTTCGGCCAGCGCCCGCACGTGCCCGGGGGTCGAGTTACCCGGGAGCGTGACCGCCGCGCTCTCGACGGACTTCAGCCGGCGGGCGATCGCCGCGCCCGCCCGGCGCAGATCGCGTGGGGTGCCGTCGCCGAGGCCGGCCGCCAGCAAGAGCCGGTTACCAACAGGGATGGCCACGACGTCGCTGGCGTTGCCCCGGACCTTGTCACGACTCAGCACCGCGGCGAGCGTGGCGACATCGGCCCCGAAAGCATCGACCGCCGACTGCGCAGCGTCGTCGAAGCGGGCACCCTCGGCCTCGGCGGGCGAGATGCCGACGACGAGCGCGACAGCATCGGCGGGCACCGCCTCGGTGAGGGCGAGGACAGGCGGCACCGCGATGATCAGCCGACCACGTTCTTGAGGGCGTCGCCGAGGGCGCCGGCCTCATCTGCGGACAACTCGACGACGAGCCGGCCACCGCCTTCGAGCGGGACGCGCATGACGATGCCGCGGCCCTCCTTGGTGACCTCGAGCGGACCGTCGCCCGTCCGCGGCTTCATGGCCGCCATGCCTGCACCTCTTCCTCGCCGCTTCCGGTTTCCGCTTGCTTCCATGATTATCGCGTGTAAGCCGGGTCCTGGCGAAACCGGCGGTCGTTACCAACCCGGACGGAGGTACCGCATGGCGGGCAGCGACACGGCAGGTGTTCGCGTCGAACGGTCGGATGCGGTGGCGACGGTCACGATCGCGACCCCTCGTGGCGCGCTCGACTCGGGCGCGAAACAGGCACTGCGCACGTCGCTGGAAGCGCTGGGCGAAGATCCGGCGGTGCGGGCAGTGATCTTGACGGGGAGCGGGCCGGTCTTCTGCGTCGGCCAGGACCTGAAGGCTCACGCCGCCGCGCTCGCCGCCGACGCGACCGCCGCATGGGACACCGTGCGTGACCACTACAACCCGATCGTCACCGCACTCGCGACCATGCCCAAGCCGGTGATCGCGGCGGTCAACGGGGTGGCCGCCGGCGCCGGGGCATCGTTCGCCTTCGCCTGCGATCTGCGGCTGGTCGCCGACACGGCCGCCTTCCATCTCGCCTTCTCGGGGGTCGGTTTGTCGGCCGACTCGGGCCTGTCCTGGACGCTCCCCCGCCTCGTCGGTTTCGGTCGGGCGGTCGATCTGCTGCTGCGGGCGCGGCCGATCCCGTCGTCGTCCGCCATGGAACTGGGGCTTGCGCACGAGGTCGTCGCGGCCGATGCGCTCGCCGAACGTGCGGCCTCGGTCGCGGCCGAGCTGGCCGCCGGGCCGACGGTTGCGTTCGGCGCGGTGAAGCAGGCGCTCGCATATTCGGCCGGGCACGGGCTCGTCGACGCGCTCGACATGGAGGCCGCGATGCAAACGGTCGCGGGTACGACCGAAGACCACGCCGCTGCGGTACAAGCATTTCTCGAAAAGCGAACGCCGACCTTCAACGGCCGCTGAGTTCGGCCCAAGAGGATGGTTGGCATCCAAGCTGCTCGGCGGCCGCCAGCACGAAGTGACCTCACGTCGCATCTCAACCTTGCCTAGAGCACGGGCTGAGACGCATAGATCGGGCGCCGATATGTCCTGCCCCGCCGCGCCGTGGAGGTGTGCTGCTCAACTGGTCGATGCGGTCGGCGTCGGCGCTCCCAGAGTGACGCTAGCGATGACGGTTTGGGCGATGTCGGTTGGTGCCCAGGCGAAGACTTCGGCGGGTTCGACGATGGGCTTCTGCACGAGGTGGACGTAACCGAGGGCGACGTGCGGCTCGTGCGTTTGGCCCCATGCGGGGTTGCTCGAGTCGCCGTTCAGGCAGAAGTCGTCGATGTGCGCGGTGTCGGTGAAGTAGCCCTGCTGGCCGTCGTCGGTGACCGAGGTCCACTGGATCGCGGCCTCGCCTGGCTGGATGAGACTGCCCGTGCTGTCGACGAGCCAGGTCCGCACGGTCGGGTCGCGGGTGAGCTCGGGTTGCTGGCAGCTCATGCAGCCGCCGAGAACAACGGCGACGCGCTGGTCCGGGTCTGCCGGGTTGACCCATTCGGTGCCGCCGGTCTGTCCGACGAAGGCATGGTGGGGTGTCCAGCTCGCGGGCACCTGGAGGCTGAGCGACGGCTCGTCGGTTCCGAAGTCCTGGCTGACCCAGCGCATGCCGGGCGCCGCCGGGGTCGGCGCGGCGGGCGTCGACGCGACCGGCGGCCCGCTGGCCGCGGCTGCCGTGCCGGGCCTGCTCGCCGGCGCCGATCCCGGCGTCGGGACCGACGACTTCGAGCCGACGGCCGAGGGGCTGCTCGCCACCGCCGGGGCGGGCGGCGACGAGTCGGGAGCGGACCGGACGCCGACCAGGTTGACCGCGAGCACTACCGCGGTGACAGCGGCGGCTGCCGTGATCCCGCTGGCCCACACGACGGCCAACCGCCTGATGCGGCGGCGGGCAGCCCGAGCGGTGATCTTGGCCAGCGGCGGCGCCACAGGTGTCAATGCGGCCTCGGCCTCGGCGAACAGGCGCCGCAGCCGGTCGGGATCCATCGGCTCACTCATCGCGGGCCTCCATCGTTTGTGCGAGTTCGGCCAGGCCGCGCGAGGCGAGGGATTTCACGGCGCCCACGCTGATACCGAGGAGCTCGGCGACCGCGGCCTCGCCAAGGTCGCAGTAGTGCCGCAGCACCACGACCTGGCGGCGGCGCGGTGAGAGCTTCCGCAACGCCACGACCAACTCCGCCCGGTCGAACGCCGGCTCGGCCAACTCGTCCGCGCCTGCCCCCGGCCGCGGCACCGTCAGCGTCCGCGCATGCTTGTCCGCGACCGTTCGGCGCCGGGCGGTGTCTTTGCAGGCGTTGACCACCGTGCGCCGCAGGTAGGCAACCGCGTTGTCGGGGTCGTTCAGCCTCCTGCCCGCGAGCTTGACGAACGCGTCTTGCACGACATCCTCGGCCTCGAGCGCCGAGCCGAGCAGGAACGCGGCCAGGCCAACCATCTGCCGGTAGTGGGCGACATACACCTCGGCGAGGTCGACCTCGGCGGCCGCGTCCGTCTCTGTCTGCCGCGTCGAGTGTCGGACACCCATCCCCAGCCCTTCGACCGCGCTCACACCCAACACACGAGCAACTGCCGCCCAAGGTTGCCATGGGCACCAACGCGCGAGTATCGAGACGCGGCCTCGCGGGGATACGCCCACCTCAGCGTCAAGCTGTACTAGGGGCAACTCTTGCGGGCGATGCAGTCGCGGAGGTGGTCGTTGACCATGCCGGTCGCCTGCATGTGGGCGTAGGCAGTGGTCGGGCCGACGAACCGAAATCCCCGTCGTTTCAGCTCTTTCGCCATCGCAGTCGACTCGGGCGTGATGGCCGGGACGTCGGCGATGGTTTTTGGTGCAGCCGGACGACGACCGGTCGGCGCGAACGACCACACCAGGTCGGATAGCCCCTCCGGTAACTCAGCTGCGGCTTGCGCATTGGCGATCGCCGCCTCGATTTTGGCCCGGTTCCGGATGATGCCGGGGTCGTTCAGTAACCGGTCGACGTCCGCCTTTGTGAAAGCGGCGACCTTCGCGATGCTGAAGCCGGCGAACGCAGCGCGAAATGACTCGCGCTTTCGAAGAATGGTGATCCAGGAGAGGCCGGACTGAAACGCCTCGAGCACGATGCGCTCGAACACGGCGTCGTCGCCGCGCACTTCGCGACCCCACTCGTCGTCGTGGTACGCGATGTATTCCGGTGCGCTATGCGCCCAGTCGCAGCGCTTCACGCCGTCCGGGCCGACGCTCATTTCGCTGCCTCAACCTGCTTTGCCAGTCGCCGCAACGAGATTCGCAGGAACAGCGCAGCGACAGGGCGGACGGCGATCCAGCCGAGCTCGCCGAGCAGTCCGAGCGGCAGCTGCACCCACTCCGACCAGACGACGCGCGAGCGGCCGCCGTCGAGTTGTTCGACCTCGAACGCCGCTGAGCCACGGACGAGATTGCCGGTGTGGGCGACGACGCAACGTGCGGGGCCACTCGGCGGCGGTTCCCATGACGTGACGGTCATCGTGTCTCGAAAGGCGAGCGGTCCGATGCCGGTGATGCCGACGATCCCTGCGCCGACCCCTTCGGTCTCGCGGGTCGTGGGCTCGACCGTGGTGAGGAGCATCCAGTCGCCGTGGGTTGGCCAATCAGTCAACCGCGCCCACGCCTTCGCGGCGGGCGCGTTCACCTCGACGGAGACGACGACCTCGGCCACGGGTGCCTAGAGGGCAGCGTTGGGGTCGGCCGGATCGGACGACTCGGACGCGACATTGGCCTCGATGGTCTGTGTCGGGCGCTCGTCCTGGTGCTGGTCGCGCTCGTCGGAGTTCTGGTCGGCCGACTGCTGTTCGGCGTCCGGCTCGGGGGTCTCATAGGGCCGGCCGGTGAGCTGCTCGATCCGGGCGTCGCGCTGGGCGATTTCGAGCGCGAGCCGGTCGAGGGCATCGTCGACCTCCGACATGCGGTAGCCGCGAAACGCCAGGCTGAACCGCGCGTGGGTGACGTCGGCGGCGCGCAAGGTGCGGCCTTCGGGCAATCGGCGGCCCGGCCAATCCGGGGCGAAGTGAGTGATAGAACCGCCGTAGCCCATGGCGACGGCGGCCACGCCGAACACCACAACGGCGGCGATCACGATCTCGAGGACAAGCACCCCCCGATGGTGCCACGTCATCGCCACCGGACGATGGCAGGACCCGATGTTGTGACGTCCAGGTTGAGGAGCGCAGATGCCGTTGCGACTAGGCCCCCGCGAATTCCGCGACGACGAATTCGCGGTCATGGCGATCGTGAACCGCACGCCTGACTCGTTCTTCGATCAGGGCGCGACCTACGACGTCGGGCCGGCGCTCGAGCGAGTCGACCGCGTCGTCGAGGAAGGTGCCGACATCGTCGACATCGGCGGCGTCAAAGCAGGGTCTGGGCCGGACGTCGACGAAGCCGAGGAGATCCGCCGGGTCGGGGAGTTCGTGGCGCTGGTTCGGGCACGTCATCCAGGGTTGGTGATCAGCGTCGACACCTGGCGAGCGTCGGTCGGGCGGGTGGTGGCCGACGCAGGTGCCGACCTGCTGAACGACGCGTGGGGCGGCTACGACCCAGTGCTTGCCGAGGTGGCCGCCGAAACCGGCGTCGGGCTGGTCTGCTCCCACGCCGGCGGGGTGGTGCCGCGCACCGACCCGCATCGGGTGGCATACGACGACGTCGTTTCCTCGGTGGTCTCGACCGTGGTCGGATTGGCCGAACGCGCGGTGTCGTTAGGGGTGCGTCGCGACGGCATCGTCGTCGACCCTGCGCACGACTTTGCCAAGAACACCAGGCACTCGCTAGAGGTCAGCCGTCGGCTCGACGAACTGGTCGCGACCGGTTGGCCGGTGCTGGTCGCGTTGTCGAACAAGAAGTTCATCGGCGAGACGCTCGATGCCGCGACCGGCGAGCGGCTGGTGGGCACGCTGGCGGCAACCGCCGTGGCGGCCTGGCAGGGCGCACGCATCTTCCGGGCCCACAACGTGCGCGAGACGCGGGAAGCGCTGGACGTCGTGGCCTCGATCCGCGGCTGGCGCCAACCGGCCGTTTCGCGCCGCGCCCTCGCCTGAACCGGCTTTACAAACTTCGAACGTTCAGCCAACGGGCCGATCATCGGAGCGCCCGAGCCTCGAGTCAACACATCGAGCAACTGGGAGAACACCATGAAGCGAGGCAAGTGGATCGGCTGGACAGCGGCGGCGGTGGCCGGCATGGGCCTGTTCGCAGGCGTGGCAAACGCCGCGGAGTCGGGCACGTCGACACCCACCGTCGCGACCACGAACACCGCCGCCGACACGATGGCGACGTCCGCGAGTCAAGCGACCGGGATGTCAGGCAAAGCGGTGCGCAAGCTCGAGCGGAAGCTCGCGGCCGGCGCCGTGCGCGGCGAGATCGTGCTGAACACCAAGAAGGGTGTGGAGACCGTCGACTTCCAGCGCGGCAGTGTGAGCGACGCGTCGAGCAGCGGCTTCACGGTCACCGACAAGAGCGGCACCGCCGAGAGCTGGACGATGTCGTCGTCCACGAAGGTTCGCGAGCGCGGCACGACGTCCGCTCAAGTCATGAACGGCGAGAACGTGCTCGTCATCGGCCTGAAGACCGACGGCACGATGACCGCGCGGCTCGTCGTGGTGGCCGCCGCTAAGGGCAGCACGCCTCAGCCGACCGCTTGACCGAGCCCTTCGAGAACCTGCGCACCGGGCAGCTGCGCGAGCAACTCGCCCGGTAGCACGATCTTCGAACGCCGGACGCCGCTTCCGACCACGACGAAACCGGCTTCGACGACCGCCTGATCGATCAGCAGTGGCCACGCCTCGGGCAGCCCGATCGGTGTGATGCCGCCGTACTCCATGCCCGACTCCGACACCGCAACATCCATCGAAGCAAAAGAAATCTTGCGGACGTCGAGGTGCCGGCGAACCCGCGAGTTCACGTCAGCCCGGGTTGTGGCCAGGACGACGCACGCGGCCAACGTGGTCACCTCGGCTCGGCGGCCGGAAACCACCACACAGTTGGCCGACTCGGCCGCGAGCACTCCGTAGCGCTCGCAAAACGCTGCGGTGTCGGCCAAGTCGGGATCGATCTCGGTCACGTAGACCTGGTCGGCACGCGGCCAAGCCTGCAATGCGTCGACAACGGGCTGGGCAAGCAGATCGGTGCGGGATAGCGCCGGAACGGCAGAAAGCCTTTCCACCAAGGGAATCACGGCTCGGCCTCCAACACCTCGCCGGCCGTCGGCAGCATTCGCGGCACGTGGGATTCGAGAGCATCGAAAGCGGCGTCAATCGTCGTCGTCCAGGCAATCGAATCTCTAACAGCTGGGCGGGCGAATCCGCGCAACACGAGATCGTCGACCTGCACGCGCAGCATTTCGTAGACGCCGTCGGGGTCGAGGATCACCAGGGGCTTGTCGTGCATGCCTAGCGAGCGAGCGACCCAGATTTCGAATACTTCTTCGAGGGTGCCCAAACCGCCTGGTAGTGCGAGAAAAGCGTCGGCTCGGCGGTCCATTTCGCCTTTGCGCTCGCGCATGTCGCGGGTGACGACGAGCTCGTCGGCGGCGTCGTCGGCAACCTCCTTGGCGACGAGCGCTTCGGGAATCACGCCGATGGTGTAGGCGCCTCCCTTACGAGCAGCGAGCGCAACCGCACCCATGCACGAAACGGATCCGCCACCGGAGACAAGGGTGTGTCCGCGACGGGCCAACTCGGTGCCGACCGCCGCGGCAAGCTCGACGTAACGAGGGTCGATGCGCTCACTCGAGGCGCAGAAGACGCAGATCGACGACACCGCTAATCCGCTGCCCGATAGCGGTTGGCCTCGAATCGTTCGATGATGTCGACGATCTCGTCGATGTCATCAGTGACGTGCAACAGATCGACGTCGGACGCCGAGATCGTGCCCGACTCGACCAGCGTGCTGCGCACCCAGTCGAGGAGACCGCCCCAGTACGCGGAGTCGTAGAGGATCACCGGGAACGACGTCACCTTGTGCGTCTGCACCAACGTGAGCGCCTCAAAGAGTTCGTCCATTGTGCCGAAGCCGCCGGGGAACACGACGAAACCTTGCGCGTACTTGACGAACATCGTCTTGCGGGCGAAGAAATAGCGGAACTGGATGCCGATGTCGACCCAGTCGTTGAGCCGCTGCTCGAACGGCAACTCGATGCCGAGCCCGACCGAGACGCCGCCCGCCTCGCTGGTGCCCTTGTTGACGGCCTCCATGATTCCGGGGCCGCCACCGGTGATCACGGCGTAGCCGGCCCGCGCCAGTGCCGCCCCCAGCTTCTCGGCCGCGGTGTACGACGGCTCGTCGGGACGCGTGCGGGCCGACCCGAAGACCGACACCGCGGCGCCCAATTCGGAGAGCAGGCCGAAGCCCTCGACGAACTCCGACTGGATGCGCAGCACCCGCCAGGGGTCGGTGTGCACCCAGTCCGACGGACCGCGGCTGTCGAGCAGCCGCTGGTCGGTGGTCGTGGTCTGCACCTGCGCGCGGCGCAAGGTGACCGGCCCGCGCCGCTTCTCGACGGGCGGGGTGCGCGGGTGCTGCGGCGGGGCGTCGTTCGCCGTCGGGTCGTCGCGCCGCATGTCAGCGCGACCCGTGCTGGTGTCGCCGCGCTTGGTGTCGTCTGTGTTGCTCATCATGCTGCAGGCTAGCGGGCTGCCCGGCGGCGTCCGCGCACGCCACGAGGGCCAGATGCCGCGCGCCAGTACCTATCGGGGCAAAACCCCTCGGCGATGTATCAACCAGGTCCACACTGACCTCATTCGTCCGTATCCCTACTCAGGTAACCCCTTCGGCCTCAGACTTCTCCGGCTTCGCGAGGTAGGTAGCCATGGACGCATCGGCACCGCCATCACCCACCAGCTCGGCATCACCCGCCAGCTCGGCATCACCCGCCAGCTCGGCATCACCCGCCAGCTCGGCATCAGGGAGCAAGGAGCGGCTCCGCCGCGCGCTTCCGGGCATCGTGAGCGTCAAGCCACCCCGACCCGAAGACCGCCCGTACTGGGAGCCGCCTCCGTCCGGCGAGCACCGGATCGGCATCTGCTGTTCGGGCGGCGGCATCCGGTCGGCGTCCTACTGCTTGGGAGCTCTACAGGCGCTGCAGGAAGCAGGCGTGCTCGAAAAGGCTGAGTACCTCGCGACCGTCTCCGGCGGCGGCTATATCGGCGGAGCCATGACGATGGTCGCGGCCACGCCGGACCCTGCCCTTGTATGGGACGACGGCCGGCCGCTGCCTTTCGCACGCATGACGCCGGAGGAGCGCTACCTGCGCGACCACAGCACCTATCTCGCGCCCAACATGAAGGGCAAGGCGCGGCTCGTCGGCCGGCTCCTGCTCGGAATGCTGGTCAACCTCGTGTTCATCGGCGCGCTCGTGGTCATCGGCGGCCGCCTGCTCGGCTGGTTCGCGGGCACGGTCGAACCACACCAGTTGCGCGCGGGCGTGCACTTCGGCGACTGGCACCTCGGTCCGTGGCTGCTCGCGACCGGGATCACGGCGGGCGTCGGCGTCCTGCTCATGGTGTCGACCGCGACCGTATGGATGGCGCCGAGAGTCCAACGAGGCGTGAACCGCGCAGGCATAGGCGTCATCGCGCTCGCGGTCGCCGTGTTCGTGGTCGTCGCGGGTTTGCCGGGGGTCATCGTCGGGCTGCGAAATGCGGCGTCCGGGATCGCGTTTGCGATCGACTGGACGTTCCGGCACATCACCCCGGCCGCCAACGCGACGCCGAGTGCGCGCGGCAACGGCGCATCGATTCTTGCCGAGGCGGGAGGCATTCTCACCGCCCTTGGGGTGCCGACGATGTTGCTCGGCGTGCTGCGCGCCGGGGCGAAAGCCGAGCGGTCGAAGCTCGCGCTGATGGCCGGTGCCGTTGTCGGGCCGTTCTTGCTCGCGTATGCCCTGATTGCCTCCGCGAGTGACGCGGCTGAGCACCATTCGATGTCCGAACAATGGACCTGGCTGGTGCCATCAGCCGGAATTGCCTTGCTGCTTTGGCTTTTTGGAGACCTGACAGCCGGTTCGATGCACCCGTTCTACAAGTCGCGGCTCGCTACCGCGTTCGCGTTGCGCCGGCGGTGGCGCCGGCCCGACGGCACCCTCGCGGATTCACCGGAAGAGCTCGGCGAACTCGCGGCCGACGTGCGCAATTACGACACGCTGGTGCCGCTCTCGAGCACCGTGCCGGCGCGGCCGTGGCCGAAGCTGCTCTGCTGTGCGGCCGCGAACGTCAGCGACCCTGGCATCACGCCACCCGGACGGCACGCGGTGACGTTCACGTTCGATGCCGACTGGGTGGGTGGTCCGGACGTCGGGTACGTGCGTACCTCCGATTTCGAAGCAGCACTCGGACGCCGACGGGCGGCCGATGTCACAATGATGGCGGCGATGGCCATCAGCGCGGCTGCGGTTGCACCAACGATGGGCCGCATGACCAAGAAGTCGCTCACCTTCTTGCTGGCGTTGACGAACGCACGGCTCGGTGTGTGGCTCCCCCATCCGCAGCGGGTGCGGGCCCGGCTGATCGAGAACGCCAAGCGGGCGGCGTCCGGTAAACCACCGAAGCAATGGCTGTCACGCCCGCGATTCACCTACCTGTGGCGAGAGATGACCGGCCGCAACACAGCGCGCGCGCCGTTCCTCTACGTGAGCGACGGTGGGCATTGGGAAAACCTGGGGCTGGTCGAATTGTTGCGCCGCAAGTGCACGACGATCTACTGCGTCGACGCGTCGGGCGACGACGAGCACAGCTTCACCACCATCGGTGAAGCGATCGCCCTGGCGCGCAGCGAGTTGGGCGTCGACATCGACCTCGACCCGTCAATCCTCGGCAAGGCGGACGCCGACGACCCGGTGTACTGCGCGGCCGACTTCGCGATCGGCACGATCACCTGGCCTTCGGCCACCGACCAGCCATCGGTGGTCGGTCGGCTGGTGTTCGTCAAGGCAACGGTGACCAAGCATGCGCCCTGGGACGTGCGAGCGTACAAGCTGCGCAATCCGAAGTTTCCGAACGACAGCACGCTCGAGCAGCTCTACGGCGATGAGAAGTTCGAGTCGTACCGAGCGCTCGGGCACGACAGCATGACCAGGGCGCATGCGGCGTCAGTGGCGCCGTCCGCCGTCGACCTGACCACAACGCTTGCCCCACAAGCGGTTCCGGCCGCCCAGGCATAGCGTTTCGCGACTGGTTCGCCGGGGTTGCGCCACCCGCTTCGCCGCGGTTTCGCCACCCGCTTCGCCGCGGGAGGTGGACGATCTCGGTTGTCATAGCGCCGACCAGGTCCACAAGATGGGCCCGTGGCGCCGGTCGGGCATAGTGCCGGGCGGGTTCGTCGTCTATTGCTATAGCAGGCGAGAGCGAGGGAGTGCGTGGACGACGAGTTGGCGGCCCTTGTCCGTGGCCGCTATCGCGATCTCGTGCGCCGCGCCTATCTCCTGACCGGCAATGAACCCGACGCGCAGGACCTGGTGCAGGAAGCGCTCGCCCGCTGTTGCCGCGCCTGGCGTCATCGGCCGATCGAACACCCGGACGCGTATCTCCAGCGCACGATGGTGAATCTGCTAGTCAGCCGCGCTCGAGCTCAACGGCTTCGCGAGATCTTTACCAATGTTGTGCCCGACCACGCTGTCCCAGATGGCGCGAGTGAACGCGCCGACCGAGATCTACTCTGGGCGGCTCTCCAGCGAGTGCCACCTCGACAGCGGGCCGTCTTGGTCCTTCGGTTCTATGAAGGGCTGGGCGAGCGCGAGATCGCCGAGCTGCTGGAAGTCACAGTCGGAACGATCCGCAGTCAGAGCGCGAAAGGTCTCCAGCGACTGCGCCGCCTCGATATCGCAGCCGTCGACGGCAAGGCGGGCCACCATGGATGAGCTCGAATCTCGGTTGGAACAGCTGCTCGCCGAGCGAGCAGAAGTGCCGGTTGCCGCGGACGGCGACCCCGTGGCGCTCGTCGAGCGGCGAATGCGCCGGCGGCACAGGCGAGTGCAGCTCGTTGCCGCTTGTGCCGCCGCCTTGGCGGTCGTCGCCACCGGCCTTGGCCTTGGGTTCGCGACTCATTTTGGTGCACAGCGGCGGGGCTCTGTGGCACCACATCCGACACCCCCGCCCGCCTCGTCTCTTTCGCTGAACGGCGCCAGCTCGGTGGCCGTGGACCGTGACGGCAGTCTCCTGATTGCGGAAGCGAGCCGCGTCATCCGACGCTCTCCCGATGGCCATCTGCAGCTGATCGCCGGCACCGGTGTTGCGGGATTCGGAGGCGACGGCGCATCGGCAACCCTCGCGCAGCTCAACAATCCTCGCGACATCGCCATCGGGCACGACGGAACCATCTACGTCGCAGACACCGCAAACAATCGCGTCCGAGCGATCTCGCCGGACGGCACCATACGCACCCTCCTCGGCAACGGCGAGCAAGGAGACCCGGTCGATGGACAACCGGCGGTCGACACCGCCGTATCGTCGCCGCAATCGGTTGCCGTGGCACCAAACGGGGACGTCTATGTCGGCGAATCCAGCGATCTGGTACGTGTATCGAGCGATGGCATCGTGCACGTGGTCATCGCCGCACGCGACCCGTCATCGGGCACGGCGATCGGCCCGTCGTTCCCACCGTCGCTGTCACCGCTTGCCTTCGACGCGAGCAGCCTGGCCTTCGATAGCGCAGGCGACCTCTACATCGGCGTCAATTCGGTGAAGACGCTGATCCGGCTCAGCTCAGCGGGAACCTTGACCAGTGTCGCGGCTCAGATCTACGTGAGCCCTGGCGGCCTTAGCACCGCACCGGACGGCTCGATCCTGGTCGCCGACTACGGAGACTTCGCGATCGATCGCATCGTCGAGAACCATCTCAGCACGATGACGGCGTTCATCTCGACACCGGTTTCCGGCATCGCACATCCGCTGCGGCCAGCAGCCGTCGCCGAGTCGCCTGACGGCATGCTCTACATGGTGGACGACGGTGAAGCGACCGGTTCGCCCTCCGTGTACGCGATATCACCAGGCGGCGCGTGGGGACCGCTTTCAGTGCGGAAGTAGCGACCCCATCAGCTCGACGAACGCGTCGTCGGGCGATGCCAGGATTCGACCGTTGCTAATAGTCTGGCAACCGTTGCGCAAGTAGAACAGCCCGACGTCCGAGCGACCGCTGTACGAGAAAACCAGCAAGTCCGCCGACCCGTCAGCCATCGGGCAGCTGTGCACGTCGCCATCGGTGTGGCTCAACGAGATCGCGCGGGCAGTAGCGGCCAGACGCGAGGCGGCAGCGGCATCAAGCAACTTCTGCGTGAGCAGGCTGAACGGCTTTCCGTTCATGCCTTCGTACTCGCAGAGCAGGCCGACGGTCGGAGACCCCGAAGGCAGCAACGCGGCATCCAGATCCGATCCGACATTCTCAACGCCGGCAAACCCCTGGTCGCTCGACGGACATCCCGCGGCGACAGTTGCCACCAGCCGCTTCCCGTCAGCGTCGTCACGCACCGGCCGTGGGTCGAGCCACTCGGTCACACCGTCTGCACGGATGTAGCTGCTGCTCTCACCGTCCGCTGCGACGCCTATCTCGAGTTGCCCACCGCCGTCAGCGCCGACATAGCTAAATCCCTGCTCGACGAGCACGTCGTGGTCAGACTCGCTCCCAGACCCGTTCGAAGTCAGCCCCGACGGCGGATGGGCCTGCACCCAGGCGATCGCATCCTTGAGCGACATCGCGACTCGCCAGTAACGCGCGTGGTCGATGAGCGAGTCCGTCTGCGGCGTGCCTAACGCCGGACCGGGCAAGGTGGCTGGCGGCGTGCTGATCTCCTTCGCACCCGGCGGAACTTGGGCCAGCGCCAGCAATCGCACCGCGTCGTGTTCAGCGCTCGCCCTACTCGCCGCGACCGCCGCGTCGAGATCGGACGGCGAGGCCCCCCGCCAGCGAGGGCGATAACAAGGCGGACGGCGCCGACTCGCTGCTGACACTTGGCCCTGATGCGCACCCTGCGACCAAGAGACCCACGCCGAGCGCGCCCACAGCAACCCTGGCCCCGATTCGCATGACCATGTGACGCCCGAGCGCGGGCCTCGGTTTCATCGACGGCGGTCTCTTGCCATCAGGATGGCCACAACGAGCGGTGGGCAGACGACGATGGCGCCGCCGGGATCGCCTGCGTGCACCAACACCGCCATCGGCACCCCGCTCGTCACAGCCAGAACCGCGACGGCGAACCAGTACCCGAACGCGGTACGGCGCAGCAGCAACCACACCGCTGCAACCGCAACCACGGCATACACGAACAGCCCCACGCCCAGCCCGGTGTGCTTCGACACCGACACCGCACCGCCGACGACGGCCGCGATTGCGGCCAGCACCAGCACGACGACCGCGTAGTAGAAGATCGTCGGCCGACCGGGCCCGCCTGGCCGCTGGCCGCCAGGCGTCGGCCTGCCAGGCCCGCGAATGGCTCGGCCGCGGATCGCGCGACGCAACTCGCGACGGCTCGGCGGCTCGAGCATCAGGTCGAGAGGTAGGCGAGCAGCGCGCGTTCGCACTCGATGATTTGGCGGACGTCGACGTGCTCGTCGCGCTTGTGCGCGAGGTTGGGATCGCCTGGGCCGAAGTTCACCGCTGGAATACCGAGCTCGGCGAATCGAGCAACATCGGTCCAGCCGTACTTGGCCACCGGTGTCGAACCCGTTGCCCGGATGAACTCAGCGGCGGCCAGCTCGCCAAGCCCGGGCAGCGCGCCGCCGGCGGCGTCCACGATTTTGACGTCGTAACCGTCGAAGACCGAACGCACATGTTCGGACGCCGCCTCGACGCTGCGGTCGGGCGCGAAGCGGAAGTTGACGGTGACCACGCACGAGTCGGGCAGTACGTTGCCGGCGACGCCGCCGCGAATGCCGACCGCGTTGAGGCCCTCGCGGTAGAGGCAGCCGTCGATGTCGACCGAGCGCGACTCGTACGCCTCGAGGCGCCGCAACACCTCACCGGCGGCGTGAATTGCGTTGACGCCGAGCCACGCGCGCGCGGTATGGGCACGCACGCCAGAGACCGAGATCTCGGCACGCAGAGTTCCCTGGCAACCGGCCTCGACGATGGCGCCGCTCGGCTCGAGCACGATCGCGAGGTCGCCTTGCACGACGTCGGGCCGCTCGCGTGCGAGGCGCCCTAGCCCGTTGCGCTCGGCCTCGATTTCTTCGCAGTCATAGAAAACGAAGGTGAGGTCGTGCGCCGGCTCAGGCAACGTGGCCGCGAGCCGGAGCATCACGGCAACACCCGACTTCATGTCGCAACTGCCGCAGCCGTAAAGCAAATCGCCGTCGCGCATCGAGGGCACGTTGTCGGCGATCGGCACGGTGTCGAGATGCCCGGCGAGCACGATCCGGTTCGCACGCCCGAGATTCGTGCGCGCCAGTACGACGTTGCCGTCTCTCTCAACCTCGAGATGGCCAAGCTTTCGCAGGGCAGCTTCGACGTCGTCCGCTATTGCTTGTTCAGAACCACTGACAGAAGGGACGTCGACGAGCGCGGCCGTGAGCCCCACGGCATCCATCTCGAGATCGAACGGCATGCGACTACTCGGCGATGCCGTGGTCGCGCAGAACGTCGTTGAGCGCGAGCTTGTCGTGCGTCTCGCCCTCGCTGAGCCGGCGCAAGACGAGCAGGCACGGCATGCCGAAATCGCCGCCAGGAAAGGACTTCACGCGGGTCGACCCGACGCACACCGACCACGCGGGCGCTTCACCGCGGGGCAGTTCGTCACCGGTCTCGGCGTCGAACACCCGGGTCGACTTGGTCAAAATGGCACCCGCGCCGAGCTTCGCCCCCCGGCGCACGCGGGCACCCTCGACGACCATTGAACGCGAGCCGACGAAGGCGTCGTCCTCGATGACGACGGGGACGGCGTTGGGTGGCTCGAGCACGCCGCCGAGCCCGACGCCGCCGGAAAGATGAACCCGCTTGCCGACCTGCGCGCACGAACCGACAGTCGCCCAGGTGTCGACCATGCTGCCTTCGTCGACGTAGCCGCCGATGTTGACGAAGCTCGGCATCAGCACCGCGCCCGGGGCGACGTACGAGCCCCAGCGCAAGATCGCCCCGGGCACGACACGCACGCCGTCGAGCCGGGTCTTCAGGGGCATCCGGTCGTGATAGCGGAAGTCACCGGCCGACGACTCACGCATGCCCAGCACCTTGAACGAGAGCAAGATCGCCCGCTTCGCCCGCTCGTCGACCACGACCTCGTCGGTTGCCGGATCGACGAACGCTACGCGGGCCTTGCCGGCGTCCAGTTCGTCGATGGCCGCCGTGACGAGCGAACGGGCCTGCTCGTCGTTAGGGTTGAGATCGGCCCGGCGCTCCCACAGCGCGTCGATCTCCGCGGGCAAGGTGCTCACGAAAGGCTGGTCCATGGCCGCTGACATTACCGACGTCGCCGTCGTCGGCTGAGCCCGCCTCACTGTCCTTGGCACACAGCCGGTTGATGCCGTGACCTCCTCGACCTCATCGCCCGTGCACGCCCCCCGCCGCAGCGCGAAGCAGCGGCGGCGTGCGCGGCTTGCGGTCACGATCGCGGTGCTGGTGATCCTCGCCGCCCTCGGTTGGATCGCCGACCTCGCCTACCACTCGATCTTCAAGAAGCACGTGGTCGCCAGCTCGTGCCAGGTGGTGGGGTTGAGCACCGGTACGACGTACGCGATGGATCCGTCACAGCTGCTGAACGCCTCGACCATTGCGGACGTCGCAATGCAGCGCGCCCTGCCGCAGCGAGCGGTATTGGTCGCCCTGGCAACCGCCTTGCAAGAGTCGAAGCTGCGCAACCTTGACTACGGCGACCGCGACTCCCTCGGCCTGTTCCAGCAGCGCCCGTCGCAGGGATGGGGCTCGCCCGCGCAGGTCATGACGCCGACCTATGCCGCCGGCAAGTTCTACGACGCGCTGGTGAAGGTGCCCAACTGGCAGTCGCTGCCCGTCACGAAAGCAGCGGACGCCGTGCAGCACAGCGGATTTCCCGATGCCTATAAGGACTGGGAGCCTCGGGCGACTGCACTTTCCGCCGCGTTGACCGGCACGACGTCCGGTCAGTTAACCTGCCGCTTGAGTGCGCCGGGGTTGCGCCCCGACCCGTCGGCGTCCAACAGCACGGCTTCGGCGACGGCGATCCTCGACGGCGCTGCCGCCGCCATTACACATGACATCGGCAGTGACCTGCAGATCACGTCGCCCGCCGTGACGCCTGTCGATGCGAAGCGGACGACGATCGTGCTCAGCGGGCTCGCTGCGGTCTCGAGCGGAAACGACGACGTAGCGAAACATCGCACGGCAACGGTTGCTGCATGGGCGCTTGCGCACGCAGCAACGCATGGCATCACGAGTGTGGTCATCGGCGACCAGGAATGGCGCGCCGATCGCGGTGATTGGCGCACGACGAAGCAGCCGGCCCCGGACAGCTCGGTGGTCATCACCATCTCTATGCGGTAACGGTCGCTTACAGCAGCGCATGCTCTACCAGCTGTCGTATTGGCCGGTGTGGTCGACGTGGAAGGTGCGGCCGTTGGGGGCGGTCCAGGTGAGCGCGCCGTCGTCGTGGCGTTCCAGGTGCCAGCCGCCGTGGG
>Ga0105240_10002200_pt1 | contig 31825 bp, 25 predicted proteins | sample KBSC54metaG_FD_80426 | JGI IMG/M metagenome (GOLD analysis project Ga0105240, IMG submission 80426) | Corn rhizosphere microbial communities from Kellogg Biological Station, Michigan, USA - KBS C5-4 metaG | ecosystem: Host-associated > Plants > Roots > Rhizosphere > Soil | place: Michigan, USA... | reverse complement strand
GTGCTCCACGTTGTGAAGGCGTGCCCGACTGACACCTGGCAGAAGAGCACTTGTCAGTTCCTCTTGTACTCCTGTCACCCGAACGCTGTTTGCGGCGCGCGTTCGCGCCTGGTTCCATGAGCCCGGCTGGGTTACTGTCCGAAGCAGCTTGCGCCAGAGGTTAGCCCGGGGGTCCCGGGAGATTGCGATGTGTGCAAGTTGTGCGGGGTCCGCACCGGCCAGACACACGGCAGCGGCCGCAGTGGGCAGTCCGGCCCAGTGCTTGATGCGATTGAGGCGCTCCTCTTCGATTGCGGACACCAGGACACCGTCCTGAAGCAAAGCCGCCGAAGCGTCACCGTGATACGCGTTTAGTCCAAGGATGTTCAATGGCTTGCTTTCTCTTGCAGCATGTGGTCGAGATGGATGTCCACGAGGAGTCGAAACCAGAAGGCTTGCATGAAGTGGAAGATGGCCCCTTCTTTGCCGTCCAGAAAGCCAAAACGGAGAAAGTAGCGGTAGAAGAAATAGAGAAACGGCCTTACGTAGAGGGGCATTTGCAGCCAGAGTTTTTTCATTTGCAGAGTGCGCTGGTCGGGATTGCCGAGCCAGGAAGCCTTGATCGGTTCGGCACGGAGACCCTGGCGGCGTTGAAGTTCCTCGGCCGCAAGCTTCCAGGCGTATCGACTGTGTTTCTCGATCCAAAATCCGATGTCGTCTTCTTTGCGATTTGCCTCGACAAGATCGTGCCTGAGGCGCATCACCGGACCGTTCACGTGAAAGTGGTGATCGACCAGGTCGTTTTCATCGATAAACACGGCCTCCCGGCGGAACAGCTTGAGCAGGTACTTCGGGTAGTAGCCGCCGTGTTTGATCCATTTGCCGCGAAAGATTTGCTTCCGCCTGATGAACACACCGTGGACCTTGTGCAAACCGCCACTGCCGAAATTTTGTATCTCCTGGGCCAACTCGGGGGTGATGCGCTGATCTGCATCGAGTCCCAAAACCCACTCGCCTGTAAGTGGGAGGTTGGCGAGTGCCCACAACCATTGGCGCGAGTGCGTGTTAAAGGGATGCTCGAAAACGGCGGCTCCAAACGCCTGGGCGATTTCCCTGGTTTCATCCGTACTGCCCGAATCGACAACGAAGATCTCCAGCGCCCAATCGCGCACGCTGCGCAGGCATGGCTCTAGGTTGAGCGCTTCGTTAAAGGTGAGGATGACGACCGAAACTCCGGTTATCGGCCGGCGATCACGTTGTAGGCGTTCACCAGTTTCCTGGTTACCGTCTCGAGCGAGTAATGTGTTTGAGTTAGACACTTTCCGTTTAAACCCATGACCGCGCGTGTGGAGCGGTCGTCCAGCAACCGGCAGATAGCGCCGGCTAATGCAGCGGCGTCACACGCGACGACCAGGCCGGCACCGGCGGCACTGATGTCTCCGTGAATGGCAACCTGGTCGGACACCACCACCGCGCAGCCGGCGGCCATGGCCTCCACTACAGCGATACCGAAGTTCTCGGAGTAGGAAGGCAGCACAAAGACATCCGCGGCGAGGTAGGCAGCTTGTTTCAGTTCATCCTTAAGAAAGCCGGGCCAGAAGACGTCGGCGGCGATGTTCAGAGCGTCTGCCTGAGAATGAAGTTCGTTCGATAGTTCTTTGGAGCCCGAGCCCGCGAGCACCAGTGCCGCGCGCGGGAAGCTTGCGCGAACCTCAGCAAAAGCGGGGAGCAGCAAATCGAGGCCTTTTTTTCTGTCGAAGCGAGAGAGGAATAAGATAATTTGGCGTTCTTTCAGTTCGGGATGGGCCAGGCGGAACCGATCAGCAGAAGTCTCGCCTTTAAATAGCGGGACAGGATTCGCGATGACTTCCGACCGTGTATGGACGTTGAGTTGAGCCGCCTGGGCGCGCTCCTGCTCACTGGTGTAGTGGAGGAGCGCCGCGTGTCGGAGTATGCCTTTTTCCACGAGCCGGAACGAGAGTTGTTTCAACCATGGCCGTCTATTCCGCATGCCCCATCGATTGAGAGTTCCGAGAGGACGAACAACGTAGGGGACTCCGCGTTTGTGAGCCCAGTAGGCAGCGGCGACCGACGCGTACGAAAAGAGAGCGTGAATGTGTATCACGTGATAGTCCGTCACGTGTTTTGAGAGCCATGCGCTTAGTGGCAGGGAAATCTTATAGAAGCGTATTTGCCGGCGGAAGTACCACGAGGTGACCCCGCCTTCCATGAGTGGCTCGCCGTAGCGGACATCGAGGCGTCCGGCACCGTCGTCGTCGGTGGTTGCGACGTGGACTTCCATGCCGGATTCGGAGAGACTCCGGGCCATCATGCCGAGCATGACGCTGGGCCCACCATGTACGGCGGCGACCGACGGTATTACGTGAAGAACCTTGCCGGTCAAAAGAGGCCGGACCCCCGCCAACATTGGGAAGTCTGGGTTCGTTTTCGAAAAAACACTATTTTTTGCCACCAGACTTCGCGCTGACACAAGCACCAAACCCCCGATTACGCGCGTGAATCTGCTTCCCACAGTCATTTCCGATTCGATTGTGCATGTGGCTAAGGGCAAAACGCACTCGCACCGCGGGCGCAAGCAGGTTCATTTGTTTGTAGGTGTTACCGGTAAAAGGTAATTCCGTAATCGCTGTGATCGCGATTCAACAGGAGCGTTTTTTTCTGCTGGAAATCTCTTCGTAGACTTCGATGTACTGGCGGGCGACTGCTTCGGGAGAAAAGCGCGCTACATTTCTGAAGCCGTTTTCGATCAGGCGCTGCCGGTACACCGCATCTCCGATCACTTGCAGCAGGCCCTGGCGGATTGAATTCACGTCGTAGGGGTCAACCAGGCGGGCACCTTCGCCGGCGACCTCCGGCATGGAACAAACACTTGAAGTGATGACGGCTCGTCCGGTCGCCTGCGCTTCAATGATGGGCAGCCCAAAACCTTCGTAGGTGGACGGAAACAGGAGCAGATCGCAGTTCCGGTATGCGGTGATCACCTCGTCACTTGAAAGCTTTGCTCTTGCTGTCCAGGCGATACCATTCGCTTCGAGCGCGGCCTGCTGAGCGGGGGTAATTTGGCCGATGATTTCGAGCCGGCAGGAAATCCCGCGCAAAGCTGCCGCGGAACGTTCCAGGTTTTTATTCGGCGTCACCCCGACGTGCAGAATTGTCGGGCATGAGTTATTGAAATTTTGCGAACAGGGAAGAAAGCCGGGACCCAGAGGGTCCGGGATTACACGGATCTTTTCCGCCGGACAGCCTGTATACCGGATGAGCTCGGACCGGGTAAACTCCGAGATCGTGGTCACGAGCGCGCTGCGGCGACAAGGGATGCTGTACCAAAGTTGTTTCAATATCTCGCGTCCGAAACCGGAGAGGCGATCGAGGCCGCCGCAGTCGTGGACGGTCAGCACGGTATTCTCTTTGCGCAGGAAGCAGGCGAGGAAATGCACATCGCCGGTAACGTGGTTGATTTCTCCCTGACCGAGCGCAGCCTCGATGGAATTGTACAAACGCCGGAGGAAACCGCGGCTCGAATACTTCGATGAGAGAACCTTCCATTGAACAACCGGGGGAAGCGACTGACGGACGGTGGAAAACACCTGTTCGACGCTGAATGCATCATCATAGGGTCGTCGCTGAAGATAGGTGACGGTCATGGAGGAACTGCTACTCCGGGGACATAGCCGGCGCGGGGAGATAGTCGTGGGTGTCTTGTTTCCGCTGGAGCCGGTCGAGGAAGCGGTTGACCAGGAGCGCCACGAAAAGAGAGGCGGCGGCGCTGGCTGTTATTTCTGTCAGTTGGCCACCGACCTGAAGGAAGCTGAGACCAGGAAGATAGAAAAGAACGAATCCATGCAGGTCACCGGCGGCGAGCCTTTCTGTGGCCAGAACGTCCAATGTGGTTATGATGAGGCCGAAAATCATGAATCCGACGATCACGCCCACGGTTCCGAAATTCACGTAGAATTCCATTACCTGACCGATTCCGACGCTGGTCGCAGAATCGTACTGAAACCCGGTGAAGCGAGATACCAGATTGCCACTTCCCGCCTGAATGGTCTTTTCGGGCCAGAAGACTCGCGGAATCAGGGCCAGCGCCGCATCTTTCAATGTCTCGCCGCGAGCGAAATCGCCAGTCTCGTTCAGATGAGCCACCGCCGCGCCCACCAGATAGCTCTGATTGAGGCGGCTGTCGATTCTTTGGAGGTGCTGAGTATCAAACGGGTCAAACCACTCAAAATTTCCTGCTGTTTCCGCGACGCGATTAATCCGGTCGGAAAGCGATTGCCCACCCCAAACCGAATCGCGGATCTGTCCGCGGTCGCGCATGTAAGTCACGTATACAGAAAGCGCCAGATAGGCAAGAAGCGCGCCGACTATTACCACCTTGATTCTGGAGCGGACAAAATTTGAGAGAAAGATCAGGACGCTGAGGGTCGCAACCGCTCCGTATCCTATATAGCCCAGGGTAATAATCGTAATCAGAGGCGGCAACAGAGATAAGGCCAGCCAGAACGCGGCGTTCCGAGTCTCCCCGGTTCGCCACGCCTGCCAGCAGCAAAGACTCAGTCCGACCACCACCAATTCCTGGCCAGCCGAGAGGATTGAGTTGAGAGACAGAACCCGACCGAAGAAAGCCGACAACAGACCATAGGAAATCATTCCTGTCACAAGGTACGCCTTCGGTAATCTATAGTCGAAACGGTGAATACTTCGAACCTGCGGAAGAAGACCGCTGTCAAGCAAAAACGGAGAAAGTGCGAGAGACCCGAATGCAAACCCCAGCACGGCAAAGAGGCTTTGCTCCGTGCCGAGCATTGTGAACTCCTCAAATGATCCCTGATACCAGGGGAGCAGGTACATCAGGCTTGCGGCCCAGAATAGCATCCAAAGGTTCAGTAAATACGCGAGCACCAAACCAACCCCGGCGGTGCCTTTGCGACGACGTGCCACGGCCATGAGGGCGAGGACAATCATCCAGACCGTCAGGACTAATGAAAGACTGTGGTTGAACATGTGGCTGGTCTGGATCAGGCGGACAATTTGAGGCTGTGAGACTTGGCAATCGTTTTGTGGACCGCGTTTATCAGAGCATGCGCGACTACTGAGACCGAGAACTTACCCGAACGCTCTATAGCTGCCTGACCCATGCGCGCCAAGACCTGCCTTTCGGAATACTGTCCGAGCACGCCCGCACAGGCGACAGGATCGCCAACGGGAAAAACCGCTCCTGTTACGCCATCATGAATGAGATCCGGGCCGCACCCCACCTGATTGCTGACGAAGCAAGGTAAGCCACACAGCATTGCTTCGTTTGCCACCAGACCCCAGGTTTCACCCGCTGATGGAACGAGCAGCGCATCTCCGGCAGTATAACCCCGAACGATCTCACTTTGATTGAGGAAGCCCACAAATCTGACTGGCACGTGGTGGAGGCGCGCGTACTCTTCACAGCGTTGGCGCAGAGGGCCGTCGCCGATCATCATTCCAACGGATTTTCCGTCCCTTCGATTCAGTTCGGCAACAGCGTTTATGAAGTCCAGTGGACGCTTTTGTTCGGTGAATTTTCCGACAAAAAGCCATACAATCTGCCAGGCTTTCACGTCCCAGGCTGCCCTGATTTTATCTCTCTCGCCCATTAACTGGCTGACGTCGGATGCAATTCTCTCATCATCTACACAATGAGGCACTACGAACACCCGATCAGGGGCCGCTCCATAATGCAGAAAGTAGTCTTTTGCAAGCTGGCCTGCGGCAAGGAATCCATCAACGCGCCGCATAAAGCGCGGGTATGCCAGTTTCTTGGCCGCGAGGGTCAGCGGTGATCTCTCCGTCAGCAATTGCGAATCACTTTTGAGTAAGACCGGAACGTCGTGACGCCAACCGGCAATCATGGCCTGAAACGCGCCCTTGAAATGCCACCCATTGATGATGAGTGCATCCAGTTTGTCCCGGCTGACTTTGTTCTTGATGCCGGGCACATCCATACCCCAGAAACCAGACGTTGAGGGTTGCGAAGCAACGTTCTCCAAAAAGGAGTGCTCGTATCCTCCGAAGAGAGACACATCCCAATCAAAAGGAACACCAAAACCCGCCGCGGATTGTTCCCTGGGACTGGCCCGGTGGCAGTAGTAAACGCGAAGATCAATGCCCGGAAGCGCCGCCAATTTCCGAAAAAGAGGGGTAAAGTACTGTATTGGGTGAGTAAGAACGAAGCCAAGTTTCGTGCTCAACGGATTACGCCCTCAACCGAAATGTCAGCCAGGGGCTGGCTTGCATTGCCGGCAACTGAATTAACGGTAACCTGATCGAAAATCCTGCATTGCATTCTGGTCCCCTCGCGCGCTCCGAATGGCCGGAAAGCGTTCCAGTCGGTCCGCGGCGCGTAGGGCAGCCTTGACAGGAGGTCAACCCAAAGTTCATACAGCTCGTCGCAATACGAGTTGGCCGGCCGCTCAGTCCTGAATTTTAGAAGGGTGCCGGCCTGTAGCCGCTCCATCGTGTCACATACGTTACTGCTCTCGTGGAAAACGCACAGTAATGGCTTCCGAGCCAGGATGTAGGGGCTGATTTTTGAGGCTGAGTATTGCGGATCATCGGAACCGGGGATTAACAGGAAGTCGGAATCCAAAAGAAGCTGCAGCGCCTCAAAATACGGAATCCGCTGTGGCGATTCGTGGACGTGACTGCTTACTCCGTATTCGAGCGCTATGGGCGCAACGCTCTTTTTCGATCGCGCGTCGGGTGCGTAGTCGGTACCAATGAAATGGAACTGGACTCTCGAGAAAAGCTCGGGACTCTGTTCCAGGCCGCGTTTGAACGCGCCAAAAATTATGTGCAGGGCGGGAGTCATCGCGCTTGGCGCACAACCGGCATATACGCAGTGAAACGTCGGGGCATCCCCGCGCTTGAAAAACCGGTTTTGTTGCCGTTGCACTCGGAGGACTTCAAAGTCATTCTCGGCCGCTCCGAACGGAAGCACCAAGGAGGGTTTTCGGGTAAGCCACGGATACCGTTGAGTGAGTGTCTCAACATAACCGCCGGACACCGCAATCAGGCCATCAACCTCTTTCATCGTCCAGGGCTCCAGGATGCGATGGACCTTGTTCATAAACCAGAACTTCGGGGGTAATGCTTCCTTTCCGCGTCCCTCATAGTAGTCACTGACCCAGGGATCGTGCATATCGAGAACGAACGGAACATTAAGCTCCTCTTTCCAGAGGCGTCCCAGTGCCATGGCGGGGAACACCGTGGTTGAGAAGTATGTCAGGCTAATTCCAAACTGCCGAATCAGGCGTCGTCCTTCACGATAGAGGAACGGGAGTGCCCTTAATCCAAGATTTCCCAAGCCCACCTTACGGGTCCAACGAGCGGGCAGGGCGCGGACGCGGAATATGGGAACTTCAGGAGGCAGCGTATGCACCAACACCGGATCGGTGACACCCTCGACATATTCGGGATCGACCGTCAACAATATTGGATCCCACCCGAAATCACGAAAATGAGCGAGGCTGATGCGCACGCGCTGCATATCGGCAGCATTTATTGGGACAAAACTCGGGCAGACAATTAGTACCCTGGGCATACGTTGGGACGGCTCGGAAAGTCTCGGACTAGTTCGTTGCTCTTGCTTCGCTGGATCGCACATCGCACTCAAGGTGTCCTGTCTATGTTTCGAGCCAATCACATCGAGGCGGAAATTCAGCGGCGCCCGTTCGGCAGCGCCTGGGGGCGTCCCCTTACAATTGGCATCACGAGACTGCCGGAGCGCGGCAGCGATCGAAATAATATGTTGTGGCAGCCCAATCGCGTGCAGGCTTTTCAATCAGAAAATAGAAAATGCTTGCCGCCGCGAGAGATAGGCCCATAGCTGCCGCGAGGACGACAAGTTGTACGGGCAATGTATGAGGAAGTCTAGTCCCGGCATTAATGACTCTGCCTCCAACCGGGACGTGAAGCAGATAAAGCGAATACGAGAGCGTTCCCAGCCAGGAGAGATGGCTGAGCTCGATCTTCACGAACGCGATTGCGAAAGCCGTAAGGACACCGGTGATCGCCACAGGCACACTCTCCACGAAGCCGAGGACGCTGCACGAGGCTAACGCCGTCAGCAGATAAATGCTGCGTGTAATGATTTCAGATTTGTGCTGAAAAGTGGCGGTGCCCAGTAGGAACAGGCAAGCATAGTGTGGCATGAAGCCGCGCGAATCAAACACCAATGGCGCCACGAGGAACGCAATGTTCACGCCAGACCGAACAAGCACGCTCGGTGATACAAGGAGCGGCAATGCGAGCCCTATGAGCAGATAGTACTGAAATTCGATAGCCAGGGTCCAGAAAACCGGATTCAACCACGGATATCCAAGGCACGCGTTCAGAAACCCGAGATGACTGAATACCTGAGGCCACGAGATCAGGAATTCGGCCCCCTTGTACCCGGGCGCCAGACTCGAGATATATCCAAGCGACAATGTGAGGAGGATGGCGGCGAGGTAGGGTGGATCCAAACGAACCATTCTGCGAGCGACGAAAACACCGTAGTCGCGGAGCTTGTAACCTCTGCGATTGAGGGACCACGGAAGCACGAAGCCGGAAAGAACAAAGAACATATCGACGCCGAGCCATCCATAAGAGCCGGACGTTTTTAAAATACCTTTGGGCAGGAAAGCGGCATTGCCCTGTGTGAAATGAAACCAGGCCACCATAATAGCTGCCACACCTCTGAGGCTATCTAAGAAGACCAGGCGATTCCCGCCGCGCATGTTAGCCGCGGCCCGATACATGTGAACTTCCGGCAAGCTGGTTGCAGACGCTGACTTCCGTTTTCGCGGTCTGTTTTGTCAAAACCGCGTTCACGAGGGCCAGGAACGATTGTTTTTCAAGATCCCAGTTGTACCGCAGCGTGCCCCAGAGCCATGCCCGCTCGCGCGCCGCATTCAAAGATCTCCGGTCTGCGTGCCATTTTTCGATTCCCGCCGCGAGACCGTTCACATCGCCCGGTTCGTAGGAGAATGCCGCGTTTTCCAGTGTATCTGTAATTGAACTCTGGCCGCGCAGTCTGGTTGCAGCTATGGCGTTACCAGCCAGGAGGTATACAAACAGCTTATTCGAAAGGCAAAGGCTTCTGTTCTCGTCAACTGGCTGCTCTAGTGCCAGGCCAATATCATATTCAGCGGCCAGTCTGGCCATTTGTTCGGGCGGCGCCGGCGCATGGACCATAATCTGACTTCGATCCAATCCGACGGATGAAGCAAGCGTGAGAAGCTTTTCCTGATACCCGGCCTGCCAATTACCCCGAAGGTGCAACTCAATTCGGCGCGCGGAGAACAGCCCGAGCGACCGAATCACATCCTCCAATCCGCGGTTATCACCGATACACTGGGAAAACCAATACAGCCTGAGAGGGTGTCCCGGATCACTCGGACGAAAAGATGCCGGTCGCTGGGACAATGGGAACACGTTCAAAATAGTGGCGGGTCGCGGAAGGTTATATTTCGACGCGTAATTGTCGGAAAACCCAGGGGCAGCCGTCGTCACGTAATCACAGGACGTCAGATACTGCCGTTCGATTTGCTCTACGAGTCGATCCGATGCTTCTGGACCCTGCGTATAGGCCCAAGTCCCCGTATGCAGGTCCTCAGCATCGTAACCGACCTTAGCCCGGAATTTAGTTCCGGCTCGCACCGCCGCCTGCAATGCCGCCGGATAGTGCGCGATGTAGAGGTCGGCTTTGAACCGTACCGCCGCACGTTCCAATTCGGGTGCGACCGGCGAGACCGCGGCAGTATGCAGAAGATCGCCAATTGCCGTACGGCGCCAGACCTGCTTAGCGAACTTATGACGAATTCGCCGCAGCAGACCCGGCAAATCACGGGCGCTGCCTGCCGCGTATTCATATGTCCAGGCGCGGCCAGCCATGAGATCCCTATCCATAAACGACGGCCAAAGCCCGCAGTCCGCACAGATTGCGTGGACGACATGCCCGGCGTCAGCGAGCGCATCCGCTTCCTTCACCATCCTGGGGTTATTTGATGGCTGGCTGGGTGTAATCAGGCAGATTCGCATTTTGAATTGTTCTGTTTTCTGGTCGTACGGGATCTTAGGTACGGCAGTTATGGCGATTTCGCTTAGATCAGTTGCGGGGCTGCAACTGATCTGAGAGCTGAGCTGAAAACGACGACCGGAACGCCGCCCAGTTCCAGCGTCGTGCGGTATTCAGTGCTTCTTCACGCATTTCAAAGACCTCCCGGGGATGTAAGATGCACCATTCGATTCGCTGAGCCAGTGCTTCCGGGTTTCCGGGAGGAACGATAAAACCGTTCCTCCCTTCAACTATCAAGTCGGAAGCACCTGCGTTGGGCGTTGTAATAACCGGCAGGCCATTCGCGAAGGCTTCCGCAACTACCATGCCAAAGCCGTCGCACAAAGTGGGGAAAACCAGTACGGAAGCTTGCTGGTATGCCCTGCCAATCTCTGCCTTCGAAACGTTTCCATGAAACACTACCTTGTCCCCGGCGCCTGTAAGGGATTTCTCCGGCATCGCACAACGACCGTAAAAGTGCAATTCGGCGCGGCGCTTTGTATCTGCGAGTTTCCACGCTGCGAGGACTACGTGGGCCCCTTTGCGCACGGAGACAGGCCCGGAATACAGAAAGCGGATACCCGATTGGACAGGACTTGACGTCAGAGAAGCAGACACATCCGGACAGCCCAAAGGTACGCAGATCATCCTGTTGGCAGGGAGGCCGGCGGCGATCAGGGAGTCCCTCGTGAACCGCGAGGCACAATGGAAGACATCAGCCATTTTATTCTCCGCATCTCTTCTGGCGTTGCGTTCAGGCCCTTTTAGCAGCAATCTCTTCCTGGCAGGCGTCAACAACTCCGGGAATCGCTCAAATTCCACATCTTCCCATTTCTCACGCGTCGCGTGATGTGGACTGAGATATGCCACCACGGTCAGCTTCCCCGCCGCCTTCGCCGCTTCGAGTGCGGAAAGTGCGCCGTATTCCACGCCCAGAAAGGCATCGAAGTCCCGGGTGCCCATCAATCGGGCGCAGCTGCGGTCAAGCGACTTCTCGCTCCGCTCCCAGAACCAGTCTTCGAGGACAGGTCTATGAGCGATATCCCTCGACAACAGACGGCACATTTCCCATCCCCAGTTTGACCGGACAAGCTCCTCGGGAATCGTGGACACGCGGCGCCTGGCCATTCGCCGATCGAGGTCGGGCCAACAATTACCGGCCCACTTCCGAAGTGTACCCGCGACGCCGCCTCCCCAGTGATCGACCCCGCCAGAGTAGAAGGCGCCCAGCAAATTGGCTTCATGGAGCGCCTGCGCGATATTTTGAACGTGCTGATTATGGGCCATGGTTCCCATCAGAAATCGCATTGGCTTAGGTGGGTGACTTTCGTAAATTTGGACGGGAGCGGTCATCGCACGCATGTACAATGCATTCGATCCAGAGCTACAAGAATCTCCATTCGATTTAGGACAAAAGCCTTCATCGGACTTTCCTGACGCTTCGCGCGCCTGAAGCCACTATGATCGGCTTGAATGGATTGCGTACATCTCATAACTCGTATCCGACCACCCGACGGTGTAGCCCAAACTGCTGAGCCACTCTTCACATTCTTTGGCGCGCTCCAGAGAAATGTGCAACGCCATGACTATGGTTGGATGATAAGCGCGGAGAACCGATTCCGCGCCCGCCAGCATGTCAATCTCCGCCCCTTCTATGTCGATTTTCATTAAGTCCGGGGGTGGAAAATCGAGGGAATCGAGTCGTTGACATACCGCGTTCACTTCTCCTTCGGAGTCTATTCTGCTCATGGAGTCATCACTGCGCATTCGAGTATGTCCATCGTAGTTCGATAACGCAATTTCGTGGACGATCACATTTGAGCATAGGTTTATTGCTACGTGCTTCCGCAGAAAAGCGATGTTACCTGGAATTGGCTCAAATGCTATTACCCGGCCCGATGGCCCAACCAGGCGGGAAAATAACAATGTGTAGTGGCCAACATTCGCGCCGCAGTCGTAGCAGACCATTCCTGGCTTGACCAACGTCGAGAATAGTTTCTCCTGCTCGGGTTCATATGTTCCGAGCCAATAAGCGCCAACGCCGGAATGCAAGAGCCACTTGCAGTTCTTCAGCGGACCGCTTAGGATTCGGACTTCGGTTGAAGCAGGAAGCCACCGGCGCAGGGTCCGACCGATGTTTGCGAACGGCCTCGCGAGGCGTAAGATAGACCGCATCAATGCATTCTCAGTTCCGACCCTGACAACCCGGCATCATGGGCCAACTCGAGCACGCAAGGATAGAGTTCCAACTTTTCGAATTGAAATCATATTTGCAGTTTGGAACGTGATGCGGCTTCTCAGACCCTCTGCCTGTGCGCATTGGTTGCAAGTCAGCTTCAAAGCGGCCGATCAATTCGCCACACTTCTTCATAGAGATTTTGCCAAACCATAGATGCGCCGGGATGAAGTTCCAGGGTATGGCGCAGCACAGGAGAATCCACTTCCCGCAGTTGGCGGTTCGGAACGATCACGAATTCAATACGTTTTTCGCGCATGTACTTCCAGATCTCTTCGGCAGGCGCCACAGGCAGCGGCTTCCAATAGCCCGCCGAGTTCGCCGCGGAAGCCAAGTTCGCAAGCGAATCCGTGGGAGTAAGGATACGCCGGTCTGCTCCAAAATTGGAACGGATGAATTCTCCCGCATCCGGGTGGGGCCGAGGAGGTCCCTTCGCCAATAGAGCGTATGCTCCGGATTCCCGGAAACCCGACGCGAGATTAACTATTAGAAAGCCGGCTGCAGTCAGCACCGGAAGGCGGCGCCAGGTGAATTCTTTGTAGACCGTGCTGAGACCCAAAGCCGCCAACAAGTACGCAAGCGGCAGAAGAGGCAGGAAATAGCGCTGCTGGATCGTGCTGAATATCATCCCGATAGTCACGGCCAGGCTCCAGGCAACCGCCCATATCAGTGCCTGCCAGCGGCGATCACGCGCCAATTGCCACGCGCCCAAAGCTGCGAACCCAAGTACGGGTGCGGCTGCCAGCGCTCCGAGTCCTCTGACGAATCCCTCGATACACTCCGCGAGGTAGCGCATGCGGCGCGCCATAGGGACCGGTGGAATACCTGGTAGCGAGCGCCCCGCCTCAAGGGTTTGGACGTCGCCCTCGACAGTATTGCGGCCGTCAAAAAGTCCGTAGTGCGCGCCTGTATAATCGCCTCCGATGAAATCCCGGCTGACGAAGAACCGGTTCAGATACCAATTGGGCGATGGCTGAAACAACCCGGTGCGTTGATAAAAGAAAAGGCTCAGGCCCAAAAGCAACAAAGCAATTGCGCTGCCGTACAGGGTGGCCCTCCCCCATATTCGCGGCCAGGTGCGCTTCTCGCTCAGCCACAGCGGAACGGCGAGCAGGATGACCAACGGAAGAGCGGCTACGCGCACCAGCAACAGGAAGCATCCTAATACCATCAACGCCGTGCAGGAGTGCCGCAGCGAATTGTTTGCGGTCGCCAAACCGGACGAATCTTCGCACAAAGGCCCGCGCGCCGCGCAGATAAATGCAGAGAATGCCAGCAATACAAACAGGCTTTCAGAACTTGGGGCCACTGCCCAGGACAAAAATTGGGGATCGCACGCCAATGCAATTGCCGCGCACTGTGCCGGTATCGGTCCGGCTACCCGCAGGGCTGCCCGATACAGAAGAAACAGGGTCGCAAGTGCGGCGGAAATGTTGATGGCAAGAACGGCGTGGACGGGCGGAGCGCCCAGGGCCACGAGCGGTGAGGCAAGCCACGATACAAGCGGCATCCACATCGCCGACATGCTCTCAGCCACACGGCCTTCCGCCATTCGCTGCGACGCCAGCACGTAATAGATGGCGTCCGGGTTAATGTTGCCGCCCATGTTTACCAGTCGCAAACCGCACAGGAGGGCGAAGATCAGGATGGCGGGCAGCATCTAATAGGAATATTTTTGACCCAACCGCATGAAAGGCATTTCAAAATAGCGGAGCGACAGCGCGGAGAGTACTAAAGTGACAGCCAGCGCCACACCGATAGGCGCGAGATCTGCCCCGGAACTGAGCCGAGGGTGCCGTTGCATCCAGCCGAAGGAGAGGCGGAGGGCAATCAACTGGAACAAGTAGGTGCTGTAGGACATCTTGCCGAGATATCGTGTGACATGGTTTGCCAGCAAGGCTGTCCATGCATTGTGCCCCGGCCCACTCGCCAGAATGAGCAGAGATCCGTAAAGTACCGAGTAAACCGAATACGACAGTATTCCCATGTCCTCGTGGCGCCAAAATAAGACGCCTGTCAAAAATAGAGAAACGCCGGCAGCCAAGGGGGCGTACCGCCGCCCTCGTTCCCATACACCGCTCCGGGAAGCACACGCCAACAGGACACCCATTGAGAGTGCATCCATCCGGGTGAATGGCAGCACATAACTGACCAATAGCGCATTGTCCCCGTACCGAGCTGTCAACATCCAGCGGATCAAGGGAGCGAGCGCCAGAAGGCACGCTGTGATCGTCACCAGGACGCGTCGGGTCGGCATAACTCGGATAGCGAGAGGCAACGCCAAATAGAACTGCTCCTCAATGGCGAGCGACCAGGTGGCCGTCATCCAGATGCCACCCATCCAAAACGTGGGCCTGTGCTTAACAATCGACAATGCCATCGCAAAGTTCTGGCCGAACGGAACATACCACAAGAGGGCTGGAGAGTGGGACAGGAGGCCGAATAAGTCTGTATGGACAAACGCGAGGAGCAAGGCGTAGCACACCAGCAAAGCGTAATACAGCGGAAAGATGCGGCATATTCGACGGATATAGAACGTCTGGAAGTAGTGGGGTGATTCCCTGGCATCGAGTAATATGCCGGCGATCAGAAATCCGGAAAGAACGAAAAAGAGGTCCACGCCCGTGCGCCCCACCGACAGAATTCTTTGGATGTACGCCAGCGAGGAGCCTGGTGGGGCGGAAATGATGTTAGGCACCAAGTGATAGATCAGCACCATGATGCTGGCGACCCCGCGGACGCCATCGAGAACAGGGACGCGGCTGGAATTGCCGGAGATCGGAAGCGGGGACATCGGCCCGCTAATGCCGCGCGTGTGCCGGTCACATTCCACCTCGCGAATCGGCTTCGGGCTGGTTTGCATCAAGATAGGATTCTTTCGTTTTTCGATACGCGCGAGATCATGCCGCCAGGGACTTGAATCGGCAGCCATTCATAGCAGCGTGAATCACCGTTCAAGCGTGAATTCCGGGCTCGTGCGACGCGACTATTTCTGACTAATCGGAATACGAAGTGATGAGAACCCCAGTCCAGATGCGAAAGCTATTCAGCGGACGCCATCCAGCCAGGCTGACACGTCAGAGATCCGTAGAGTTGAAGCATTTCGCCGGCGACTGTATTCATACTGCGGAGCGCGGTTATCCCCGGACGCAGTTTTTCAGCCAGACCCGGCTCGGAGCAAAAGCGGTTCAACGCGGCCGACCAGGCATACACATCGTCGGGCGGGTCTACCAGGAGCCCGTTTCGTTCGTGGACAATCAGTTCCGCGATACCGCCGCGTCTGGATCCGATCACAGGGATGTTGGCCGCAAAGGCATCGTAAACGACAAGGGGCCCGGTTTCCATCCCCAAGGACGGGATCGCGACCGCATCATATGCGCGGAGGGTTTCTGGAACGTCAATGTTCTCAATCGGCGCATGAAGCTGAATTCTAGGGTCGTGAGAGGACCTTGCGACAAGATTCCGCACGTACTCCGATCCGGAGGAGCCCTGCACGATGCCATACACATGCAGGTCGAGCGGAAGGTCGGGCGACCTTAGAACCGCGTCAACGAGTACGTGGACGCCTTTCGCCTCATTCAGGCGTCCTATGAATGCTACTCTCTTCGATTTCCGCGGCTCAACGGGCAAGTGCGGCTGGCGTGTTATGCATTCAGTCGCTCCGTGCTGTGTTACACCGTGGCGGCATAGAGTGAGCTTCGAAGGGGGGATGCCGTTTGCCAGGAGCGCCAGACGCATCCACTCGCTAACCGCGACGACATGGTCGACTTCGCGCAGCACCTGCTGAATGGCTTTTTGACGCATTCTCATCAGACCCGTCATACGAAGTGCGGTCATCCAACCCGCCTGGTGGCCCGTGACCGCGACCGCCTCGCCCAGACAGACCGGCATGGTTCCCATGGCCTGAGCCAGAACCTTCGTCATGCCGCGGGCATGTAAAGCACACCGGCTGCACTTGCGGACTTCCAAGACGCCGTCACAGACCTCGGCGCCATATCGCAGCATCGTCCCTCTGGAGCAAAGAATACCGGGAATGTGAACGGTAAGGACGACGGGGATGCCGCGCCTTTTGATCTCGCGTATTACCTTCACCGAGATCGCCGGGCTGATACCGTGCAGATGGACCAGCTCCGGCCCGGTACAGTCCAGGATTTCCTCAAACTGGCGAGCAGCGAATGAATCGCCTTCTCCGTAAAGACCGGAGATGTCTTCAAGATTGCCTGTTGTGAAACGATGGACTTGTATTCCTTCGTGACGATATTCTTCCCGCCGCTCGCCAGGCGCGGCTATGTGGACCTTGTGACCAGCTCGGCACAACCGCTGTGCCAAGGTCAAGGCATACACTTCCGTCCCCCCGACAGCATCGGGGTAAAAGTGAAAAGGAACCTGGATGCTAATCATGCCTGTCCAATTCCGAAATATTGTTTAGCCCGGCGATACGCCGTAGCAACTGCTTCTGCGCCGGGATATCCGATGAGACGCGCCGCAATTTTCAGGTGCGGGGGACCATCCGGTATGTAGCGGTCAGTAAAGCGCATCAATGCGCTGTAGGCCCGATCGAAACTCTCGCGATCTTTTTCATAACTGGCCCGCGCTACATAGCCATAGCATGTGATCAGAGCTTGCCTTCGCTCCTCGCCGAGTCCCCCGTTTTGGTGCCACCATTGCTCCACTTCGCAAGCATTCCTGTAAACGTCACGGACGAACGCAACCGGATTCTGGCGGGATAACGATTCATTGCCGTGAACCCGGTACATGGCCATAACACCGGGACAGTAGGCAAAATGAGCACCGGCAAGCGCGCAATCCAGAACGTAGCGTGCGTCCTGGATTATCGGCAGGTTCTGGTTCCATCCACCAACAGATTCCACGATGCGTCGTCGGAACAAGTAGGCTGCCGGGGGGCACCAGAAATCCGTGAAAAGTTCGATTTCTGGTGTTCGGCGCATCTTTCGAGCAAATAACTCGCCAGGAACAAATTCGCCGTTCTCACCTGGAACGAGCTTTTGCCAATCGCCATAGGCGACATCAGCGCCTGTGTTCTTGAGCGCCTCCAGTTGTATTTCAATCTTCCCCGGTGTGAGCAGATCGTCGGCATCCAGGTATTGAATGAAGTCACCACATGCTGCGCGTGCGCCAACGGTCCGGGCGTGGCTTGCGCCGTGATTCGGCGTACGGATGAGCTGTACCTCGGAAAATTCCGAACGAATAATAGCAGCGGTGTTGTCCTTGGATCCATCGTCGACTGCGATGATTTCGATGTCATGCACCGTCTGACGCTGAACGCTTCGTATGGTAGCTCGGATCCATTTTTCAGCGTTGAAGGACGGGATGATCACGGAAACAGTCATGGTTACTTATGACGAGGGCGCAGCGATGCGGCTCAAATTGTTACCGGCATTTTTCCAACACCGACTTGCCGAGTACCCTTCGTAGCCACGCTATCTGCCTAAAATAACCCCGGCTGACTTGGCCAAAACCGGACAGGCGGGCGCGAATGTGCCGGATGTAATTGGATTTGACCATCCCCTGCCTAAGCTGGTGGCTGGCATCCGCCAGAATGAACGTCGCGGGCCACTGGCCTGCAAGCTCGCGATTGTTTGCAGTTTCAGCGCTCTTTGCATGGGTTGGGGACGCAGCATCGTGCAGTTGATGAACGGCGAGGACGTCCGAACTCGCATCAATAAGTGCCGCCCCCAGACGTCGGGTGCGCCACAGAAGCCAGTTGTCGTAGGCGGGCCGGCCTACGGCGAAATCCGGAAGGTCGCTGTAGATCTCTGATGGGAAAACAAAATAGTCAGTACTGAGGTCCATTGGGCGACCGCGCGAAGCGGCGATTTCACGAACGCGGGACTGCCAGGCAGGACTTCCGAAATCGATGCGATGACACATCTCAATATCGATTCGGGCTCCGATCATGACCCACTTTCGATTCCATTTGGCAAGTGAGCAAATTGCCCCAATAAAATCCTGCCCGAGAATTATGTCTGTATTGATGTAACACATTAAGCGGCTTTTTGAAACCGCGCGTGCCCGGCGGAAAATGTCACTGACGAAAGGGACTCCGTTCTCATTGCAGTCCAATTCGCGCACATGGACAAGACTAAACTCTTTGCAAATATCAGCAATTCCGGGTTCGTTGCCACACAGAATAATTTGAGGAGTTGGCTTCAGCAATGTCCAGCTCCGAATCGCATTCCACTGGATAACGGCAGTGTGGCCATCCACAAATGATTTCGGGCAGGTGAAAAACGTAAGCATGATGAACCGGGCTTAAAACGGTTGTGTCGAAGAACGGCGAAGAACTGTTATTGGCATGATCTCGTATGACGGGAACGCAGGCTAACGGTCGCGAGAGACAGCAGCTGCAACCCACGTCTTTATCCCGAAATATTCACGGATAATATGCCGATCCAACGACACAATGTCCGGAGCCGTTTCAACATAGTCGTAAGGGCCGTTCGATCGAGTCCAATGCGACTTCGAACAGGCTGGGTGCCACTCAAGGCTGGATACCAAAATTTCTGGCATAGCCACGCGGCTGCGTTATCGCAGCGATATCGCAGCCTTGATGGATTGTATCGTCTGTTAGTACTTCCTGAAATTCCTTCTATTCGCGGGGCGTTTGGGAATTGTTCCCATCTCAGCCCGTCAATGCCTGCATGCTGAACGGCCCGCAATAACGCATGTTCGAAAAACAACCCGTTCGAGTCGTTGATCTCGACCTGCATTGGCAGCAGGTACTCCCTTATGAAGCGGGCTGTTGCCGCAAATACGCCCGAGTGGACAAATGCACCTCCAGCATCAAGATTACAAAACACGTCGCAGTCCTGATGCTGCCGAATAAACTCCATGACTTCGGCGATATTGGGCGCGTAATACCGACCCGTAACCTTCAGCACGAGGTCCTCATCATCTACTCCAGCCGCTTGCAGTGCGTGATTCAGGATATTCATTTCCCCGAACCCCTTACCGAGGTGTCGCGGATAGTCATTGCCGCGAAAGGAAAAAAAAGAGACGGGAACCCGACCATTGCGGTGGGCGTTCAGCCGAGAAACATCGTAACCAGAGTTCTCACAAAAAATAATTGAATCAAAAGCTGGTTCGGCGGACCACTGACGTAAAGCCCGCCGGTAATCCCGCAGCCTCTTACGTGGCGATGTTCGCCGGGTAAATGGCATCCCATCGGGATTGACAGTCGCCGTCAACAAGAGCAGGGTTTTTCTTGCAGGCAGGGCCTGACTCATACCTCGTTCCCGGCGGTTTCATGCGCCGAGGGTACATCAGCCGAAGAAATGGACCAGGTGTGCCGAGCAGCCACAATACCGTCCCTCAACATAGGGGCGATGACGTTCGACCCGAATATATTTCTGGCGTTTGTTTCGAGAATGCCAATGTCCTCCATTGGAGTTAGCCATTGGCGCATCGGTATACATAAAGCCGCCGCGATGAAATACCTTCCGGCCGCGAGAGGCCAGCATGGGAAATCACAATAGACGACGTTTATGCCCGGGCGGACGGGCATTGCAACATTGCTATGAGGCTTGGTTGAGCAACAGATTACGGGAACGAAGTCAGTAGTACGAATGCGTAATTCCAAGGCGGCCGACGAGGAAGATGCCGGTGCGTAGAAACGGATCCTGAACTTAATGTGGTCCCAGGTTGAGACACGGCTCTGAGGAGTTTCGTCTGACCCAAGCACTTCAACGCTAATCAGGCGGAACTTTTCTGGCGAGCCATCCTCCGAATGATAGATGACTCCGGGTGCCGCAACTGAGGCGCCATTTCTGCGTGACTCTATTTGATAGAGATTGATGGCCTCGTCCGTCTGCCCGTTATAAGCAATGCCCCCCGAATCGAGCACAATAGCCCGCTCGCATATCTTTCTGACAAGCGTCAGGTTATGGCTAACGAGCAGTACGGTCATGCCCGCGGAGGCTACGTTTCCGACACGAGTTAGACACTTCTGCTGAAAATCGGCATCGCCGACCGCTAATACTTCATCGAGGATCAGTATTTCCGGTTCAAGGTGCGCAGCGACCGCGAATGCAAGCCTCACATACATTCCGCTGGAATAATGTTTTACAGGGGTGTCGATAAATTTTTCTACTTCGGCGAAGTCGACAATCTCGTCGAACTTGCGGCGGATTTCCGCTTTTTTCATCCCAAGGATTGCGCCGTTCAGATAAATGTTGTCGCGACCGCTCAACTCCGGATGAAATCCGGTACCGACCTCCAGCAGAGAGGCCACGCGACCGTGCATCCGCGCCTGACCCGTGGTCGGTTCAGTGATTCGTGAAAGGATCTTCAGCAAGGTGCTCTTTCCGGCTCCGTTGCGGCCGATGATCCCGATCACTTCTCCGTGTTTCACTTCGAACGATACGTCTTTCAGTGCCCAGAACGACTCGGCATCCCCTTTCGGATGCTCTTCGGACCGTCTGCGGCGGAACGGGGCGCTCAGAGTATCCGTAAGCGTGTCTCGCAAAGTCCGGTACCGCTCCCGCGAACCAAGGCGGTATCGTTTGCTCAGACCTTCCGCGGAAATGGCGATTTCAGACATAGAACAGAGAGGTAAAGAGCCAAAAATCGAATGATGGACGGACGCGAACGCGAAAACGCCTCTCAACTTGAGATAGAAGTCCCGACCAACCGTTTGCTGACTCGCGCGGCTCGGTAGAATCGGCAATTCGCATCAGACGATATCCGCAAATGTGGATTCGGTGCGGCGGAAGTAAAACAATCCCCCAACAAGCAGCAGTGAGACGGCGGCGACAGAAACCCAGATCATTCCCCCGGGGCTCGCGGCTTTTCCGAACAGAGCCCACCGGAAACCCTCCACCACGCCGGCCATCGGATTCATGCCAAACAAGACGCGCCATCGCGGCGGAACCAGACTACTGGAGTAGGCGACCGGTGTGGCAAACATCCAGAACTGCGTCAGAAAGGGAATTGTGTAGCGGACATCGCGATACTTCACGTTCAGCGCCGAGAACCAAAGTCCTACGGACAGAGCCGTGGCAAGCGCGAGCAGCACAAAAAGCGGTAGCCAAACAACTGCCGCGGTTGGCCGGATTCCGTAATAAAACATCAGCCCGAGCAACACGGCGAACGCAATCGCGAAGTCCACTATGCCTGCCAGTACGGATGACATGGGAATGATAAGCCGGGGGAAGTACACCTTGGTGATGAGATTTTGGCTGCCCACCAGGCTGTTACTCGATTCGGTAAGCGAGAACGCAAATAACTGCCACGGCAGCAGCGCAGCGAAGGCGAAGACGGGGTACGGAATTCCGTCAGACGGCAATTTGGCCAACCGGCCGAAAAACACACTGAACACCACCATGGTCATGACCGGCTGGATGATGGCCCACGCGGCGCCGAGGGCCGTCTGCTTGTAACGCACTTTGATGTCGCGCCAGACGAGGAAATAGAGGAGTTCGCGGTAGGCCCAGACGTCTTTCAGATTCAGGCGGAGAAAGCCTTTGGAGGGGCGGATGATCAGGCTGGGTATTGGTGTGGCAGTCTGCATTCAGGCCTGTCCTATATAAGGGCGGGGAGCGTTGGCCGCCGTCGCGCCCAGCACGGTCAGCGCCCAAGCCCGTGACCAATGCATTCTGCCTTCCGAGAAGTCTCCCCAGCACTCACGAACCGCGCTTCGGTCTAACCATCCTGCTTCCGCCATCTCCCGCATTTCGGGCGCGGCGGTCTTCATCCAGCGGGCCATGGGGAAAGTAAAGCCGCACTTGGGACGTGTGCCCGCCGCGAGCACTGCTGAATCATCTACGGCGCGCACCAGCAGAGGCTTGTTAATCGCTTTGTCTAACTTCAATCCCGGAGGCAAATTCCAAACCTGTTCCACCAGAACATGATCCAAATAGGGAACGCGGACTTCCACCGAATGCGCCATGCTGAAAATGTCGGTATCGCGCAGGAGTTGATCATGCATGTAGCGCTTCATTTCCAGATAATTGATCGCGGTTGCGGTCGGCTCGGTTCCGGCGCACAGGACTCCAAAATGTTCCTCCACAGCGGCATCCACTTCTGAGCTGTTCATATCCATCAGGCGCGCTATGCGTTCGGGCGCAAAGAAGCCCCGCATCGTGAGGTAGACACGTTCGCTGGAAGCCGCTGAACCGAGCCATGCGGTCCGCATCCAATTATCGCGACCGCGCAAGCGCCCCCATTGAAAGGCGCCCCGCGCCGCGCCGCGCCGAAGAAAATCAGGGCACGCGGCCGCCCAGTGGCCGAACCTCAACCGCTTGTAATGCTTATAGCCCCAGAAAACTTCATCGCCGCCCAGGCCCGACAGGACGACAGTCAGGCCCGCGGCCCGGGCTGCCTGAGAAACAAACCAGGAGTTCACACCGTCATTGGTGGGCTGGTCCATTGAAGCCATGAAAGCCGGCAGTTCGCGCTGGAAATCTCCACCTGTGACCCGAATCTCTTTGTGGACGGTTTCAAAGTGTCTGGCGATTTCCGCCGCCGGACTGGCCTCGTTATATTCCTTTTCATCGAAGACGACGGTCAGGGTGTTCAACGAAGCGCCCTGCTCCCTGCGAATGCGGCTGGCCATGGCGACAAGGCCGGCGGAGTCAACACCCCCACTGAGAAATACACCGAGCGGGACGTCGCCGATCATGTGCCGCCGAACCGCATCCTCCAGGGTGGACCGCAATTCGCCCGGGTCGAAGGGTGCGTATTCCCTCGGTGGGCATTCGAGATCCCAGTATTTTCGAGTCTTCAGAGTGCCGTCCTGCCACTCAGCCCAATGCCCCGCGGGCAGGCAGCTAACGCCTTTAATGAAAGTCAGGGGCGCGGGTATGGCACCGGCGATGAGAAACCCGGTCAGCGCTTTGCGATCGCGTTGCTGGTCTACCAGGCCGCTTCGAAGCAGCGCCTTCACTTCGGATGCGAAGACAATGAACTCCGCTTCCGCGTGATAGTAGAGCGGTTTGATGCCGAGCCGGTCGCGCGCCACAATGAGGCCTCGCCGTATGTCATAGAGTGCAAATGCGAACATTCCGCGTAAGCGTTTCAGCAGCCCGGCAATTCCCCATTGCTCGTAACCGTGCAGCAGCACCTCGGTATCTGTTTGTGATCGGAAGCAATGTCCAAAGGTAAGCAGTTCAGACCGAAGATCGCGGAAGTTATAGATCTCGCCGTTGAACGTCGCGTGAATGGAGCCATCTTCGTTGGACATGGGCTGCCGCCCGTCCGAAGAAAGATCGATAATCGATAAGCGGCGATGCCCCAGAACCGCCCGGGAACCTTCGTGTAAGCCATGGCCATCCGGGCCGCGATGCAACTGCGCCGCTAACATGCGGACGACGGCTTCAGAATCGCCGGGCGCCGATATTGCCGCGCGGATTACCCCGGCGATTCCGCACATCAGGCTATTTTCTTGCCCTTCGGCTTACTTCCGTTTGGGCTGGTGGGTCCGTAGTAGTGCATGTAACCGGCGTAGTAGTTTTTGTAGTAGCTGTAGCCGGGGACATTCGGATTCCACGCGTTCAGAATGACGCCTTCTATCTTGATGCCATCTTCAGCCAGCCGCTGCTTTGCCATGGACGCGGCGTCGCGGGTTGTGAAATGCGACCGCACAACCATAACTACGCCATCGGCGTGGCGGCCCAGCATTCGGGCGTCCGCGATATTTACCATGGGCGGCGTGTCGAAGATGACCGTGTCGAATTTCGTGCGGAGCAGTTTCAGCAACTCCGGCAGACGACTTGAATACAGCAAAGTGGTTATCTTATGGCGGGACATGCCGCTGGTCATCAACTTCAGGTTCGGGATGCCTGACTCCTGGAAAAACGGTTCAAGACGGTCCCATTCGAGCGGCTCACGTTCGGCCAACACGTCGCTCAAACCCAGTCCGTTTTCCTTGTTGAAAATTCCGTGGATACGCGGACGCCGCATGTCGGCATCAATCAGCAGGACCCTCGGTTGCACTTCTGAGAGAGCTACGGCCAGGTTGCAGACAACGGTCGTCTTTCCTTCTTTGGGGCTGGCGCTCGTCACCAGAAGGACGCGAGAGCGCTCAATGGCGCCACCGGAGAACAGAATTGAGGTTAATGTAGTGCGGATGGCCTCAGCAGCCAGAGACGCCCTGTCGTTCCAGGTAATCAGTTCCATTCCCGCCATGGCGTCCGGACGTGGATCCGCGATCACAAGTTTGGCTGCCTGACGGGATAAAGACTCGCCCGGACGTGCTATCGGGATCACTCCCAATTCCGGGACTTTCAGATAATACTCGGCATCGCCGGGATCCTGAAGAGTGCGATCCGCTCTTTCGCGGAAAACCGCAAAGGCGATGCCAACGCACAAACCGGTAAGTAAGCCCGTTGTCGCAGTCCGCGGCACATCCGGTTTGTAAGGTGCGCCGGGAATGTCCGCTCTGTCCACCACGCGTATGTTGCTCGCACGCAGCGCCGACGCGATGCTCGCTTCTTTAAGCTTCTGCAGCATCGATTCATAGAGCGTTCTGGTAGCGTCGACCTCACGCTTGAGAAAGCTATAGCGATCCATCTCGGCCGTCTCACCCGAAACCAGATGAGACTGCGCGTCGTAGTCCGCTGTCAGGAGTTTTTCCCGCCTGACCGCCGCTTCGTATTCATTTCGGATGCGGCGCAGAATGTTGTCTCTTTGTCTGGACAAAGGCAGTTCGAGAGCTGCTATTTGGGCTTCCACGCGCCGGACTTCGGGGTAATTCGCCGTGTAAGTAACTCGCAGCTGTGCCAGATTGCGCCGAAGATCCTGCAGAGTGTGCTGCGAATCCTGCAGCCCGGAATCGTCGAGAATCGCGGGCAATGAATCGAGCGGGCTGGTTGAAGCAATCTCGTACGTCGATTGCTTGCCGATGCGGTCGGCCTGCGCCTGCGAGAGTTCCTTTTGTAAGTCGGCTAGTTTGGACTCATTAACGTTATTCTTCTCGGAGGTGACCATCAGCCCTCTGGAACGGGCGTAACCCTGTAATTCGTCCTGGGCCTTTTCAAGCTTTACCCGAAGGTCCCGCAATTGGTTTGTGAGCCACTCACCGGTATGTTCCGTGCTCTTCCAGCGCGCTTCCAGATTCTGTTCGATATATTCTTCCGCGAGTGCGTTGACGAAGTCGGCCGCAAGTTTCCGGTTAGTGGAATCGCAGCTCAGGTCCACTATGCGGGTGGTACCGGAGGAACGGACGCGGACACCGCCAGCCGCGCCGGCGAGCGCGTTTTGCCACAATTGCTTTCTTGACGGCGGCGCGATGCCGAGCGCTTTTCGCCAGGCCGAAAGCCGGTCGGGAAGCGGCATGGGCTCCGAGAGGGGAGGCTCAACCATTCTGGCCGTTACCCGTCTAATCAAAGTTGCGCTTTGAAGGATTTTGACCTGGGTCTGAATGTCGCTATCGGAGTACATGCTGGCGCTGTCCTGAGTTGGATTCAGTTCCTTCATGTTCAGGAAGTTATCGTTCAGGCTCTGGATTTCGATGGTCGCGTGAGCTTGGTAAATTCGGGGCTGCGACAAAGTCATGAGAAAACCAATGAGGCCACCCAGAAACGCGGCGAAAATCACCGCTCCGGGGTGACGCCGGATCATATTCCAGTATTCGAGCACGCCGCTGTACTCGCGCTTCGGCGCTGCCATGGCTGAGTGCGGCGCGACGGAGGACCCGGGGGGCAACAGCGTGGGCATGTTCAAGTTAGGGTCGTGGTGAGGCGGTTCGATCTGTCGCATTTGATTCCTAGCGGATGACCCCGTAGGTCAGGATCACGGTTCCGGCCTGCACGGCCGCTTCGAGGGCGCGGACGGACGCCTTTTTCGCAGCGCTGCCGGGGACAAAGAGGATATCGCCGGCCAGCAGTTGCACATCCTCCGTTTGGCCTTTCATGATCCTGTTAAGGTCGACCGGCAGTTGCTCGCGCGTGGCACTTCCGGCAACCTGTCGCAGTATTTTGGTTTTTTGCGGCGCAGCAGTCTTGAGCATTCCGCCGTTTAACGAGAGGGCTTCCATGATTGAAATGGAATGCGCCTCGGTAAGGGAGACTGTTCCAACCTTCGCTACCTCGCCCGCGATGTACACCAGTTCCGCTTTGGGTATCGAAATAATGTCGTAGGGCTGAATGAGAATATCCTTGTCCGGTGTTTGTGCGTTGATCAGAGGTGTCAGAGGCAGTTCCGCAACGCTGAACTGTCCTGTCGCATCATCGGTGGATCCAGGCAGGGGGATGCGGCCATATTCGAGCCGGCGGGTAATTCGAATGGATGGACCTGCGTCGCTTCTCACGCCACCTGCCTGCGCCAAAATTTCAACCAGGGTCTTGCGCCCTTGTAACTGATGCACGCCGGGTGTGGAGACCTCACCGAGTATCGAAACCGGCTGGCTTCGATACTCCGTTACGCTCACTGCGACCTCAGGTTCCTCGATATAGACCTTGAGGCGTTTAACAAGTTCGGCCTCCAGGGCTTCCGTGGTCAAGCCATTCGCGCGCATGCGCCCGATGGTCGGCATATTGATGATGCCGCTTGGGTCAATTCGGATGGGCTTATCGCTGATATCCAGCGCATTGGCCGCCCGGATGACGATCTGATCGCCGGGGCCGAGGACATAGCCGCTTTTGAGCATCCCTTCGTATGCGGCGTTCGCCTCCACAGTGCCAATTGCGCCGGTTGCGGGCGGCACGACCCCGACAGTTGCATTTTGTGCAGCGAGTGAAGTAAAACAACCCAGGATCAGGATCGCAATCGGATATACACAGGCAAACTCACTCATCCGCCCCTCATGCGATTGGCTGGCGCCGTACTGGCCCTTGAAGGGGCTGAATGCTTTCTTCATGTTCTCCTTGTCAGTCCTTCTGCCCGTCAATCAGGCGATCGCCGACGATGCGGGTTAAAAGTGACACCTCGCCCTGCAGGGAGTTAAGCCGGCCGGCCAGGGCGCGAACCTGAGTAGCGAGATCGGCATCCGCATTCACCGGTTCATGGAGAATAGACCGGAGTGCTTCCCGGGCGAGAGCCGAGACGCTGCGGACACCCGTAGCGGCGAAATGGCTCTTCACCGAGTCATATTCGCTCTCCGATACTCTGATGCTGATCATCTTTGTTCTTCGCTTCGCCATGAGCCTGTTTGAATACCAGATGCCGCGGACGTTGATTAGCGGGCCGGAGCCGAGTCAGTTGACCTTACAAACCGGAGGACGCGTCGTGGTGGGAGTTACCCATTCTCTGTCAATTTCAACAGAAACCGACCGTTGCAGAAGTGATACCGACATGATCAGCCGGTGCTTGTTCCGGACACTGAGGACAAGACCTTCCAGGCCTTCGAGAGGACCACGTTTCACGAGCACTGGCTGGCCTTCCCGGAGGAAGGGCCACGGGCCGACTGCCAGGCCTGACTTCACGAGTTTTTGAAGCGCCAGGATTTCCGAATCGGCGACCGGGATGGGACCCTCGCTCGAGCCGACGATCGAGATGACGCCGGGAGTGGAGATCACAGGAAGTTTGTGCTGCGGATCGAGCCTGCAGAAGGTATATCCGGTGAACAGCGGAGCTTCGATTTCCTTTGTGCGATCCGACCAGGTTCGGCGCATACGGTATGACGGAAGAAAGGTATCGTACCCCCGGGCTTCAAGGCCGCACGAGGCAAGTCGTTCAGAGTTCGATCTCACGTGTACGACGTACCAGGGTAATTGTGTCATTTCCGTCGCATCGCGTACCTTATAGATCGGCCTGGCTGAGCAGCCCCGAACGTAGCTCTGCCATTTCTGTCCCACTCTGTGATGCCCTTCACAAATGAGTGGCGCAGTAGGACCACTCGTTATGAATAGCACCTCTCCGCGCTGTCAGTCAACGAAATGTCTTACGTTTGAGGAATATACACCAAAAAGGTACCAGTACCTTAAGCCCTATTTACTGTACGCAAGGCCTCCGATACTCTTTGAAAGCAACAGTTGCGGCTCACGGCGCGTAAACTCCTTCCGGTACTGAGCTTTGAACCATGCGCAGGGCGAGCGGGAAACGAGAGAACCCGGGATCTTTCCAATGATATATATGACTCAGTGGGCGATTAGCTGTAAAGGTAATGTATGACACTCGAAACAGCTCCCTATTATTCACAAACCAGAATTTTCCTGGGGCTGCGACGAGGTCTCCCGCTCCTCCCTGCTCAGAATTCACCAACTCCATTACTGCTGGGCGGCGTCCGAGTGGAAACCAAGCCGGCTGGCCCGCGCCCCCAACGCCCGCGTACGAAATATCACTCATTCCCAAACCGGCTCCGATACCCTGAAATTGTCGGAGATGAGTCTTTCCACGCCTTTCATTCAGAGGCCTGTGGCCACCACCCTCCTGTCTGCTGCTCTCGCCATCGCCGGGGCCCTTGCATACACGCAGCTACCGGTGTCCGCACTGCCACAGGTGGATTTCCCGACCATTTTGGTGACGGCGGGATTGCCCGGGGCAAGTCCGGAAGTGATGGCCGCCTCGGTAGCCACACCTCTTGAGAAACAACTCACGCACGTCTCGGGCGTCACGGAGATGACCTCGCGCAGTTCCGTCGGCAGCGCGGTCGTGGTGCTTCAGTTCGATCTCAGCCGTGACATCAATGCGGCGGCACGCGATGTTCAGGCCGCAATCAACGCTGCGAGTCCTTATCTTCCGGCGAACCTGCCCGTACGTCCTCGCTATCGAAAGATCAATCCGGCGGACGCGCCGATTCTGGTGCTCTCGCTGACTTCTGACGTGGTGCCGCGCCCGCAACTTTACGATATTGCCTCGTCCGTGTTCGCTCAGCGCCTGGCGCAGGTGCCCGGCGTCGGGCAGGTCAACACCGGCGGCAGTTCCCTGCCCGCCGTGCGTGTGGAACTAAATCCGCAGCCCCCGGCGGATTATCAGATCGGGCTAGAGCAGGTGGGCAATTTCCTTCAGGCGGCCAACGCCAACGGGCCGAAGGGCTCACTCACCGGAGCGGGGGGGCAAACTGAGATTCCGATCTATGCGACAGACCAGTTATTCCAGGCGAAAGACTACAGCAACCTTGCGGTCGTATCGCGCAACGGCGCGATCGTGCGGCTTTCCGATCTGGGCCGCGTAGTGGATGGCACGGAGGATGTACGAAACATCGGGCTCTCGCGCGGCAAGCCGGCTGTGATGCTCTGGGTGAACCGGCAGCCATCGGCCAACATTATCGCCACAGTCGACCACATCAACGCCCTGCTGCCGCAATTCCGCGCCACGCTTCCGCCCACCGTACGGCTGAATGTCGATAACGATCGCACCACAACCATACGGGCTTCCGTACACGATGCCCAACGGAACATGATGATTTCCGTCGCGCTTGTCATCTGCGTGGTGTTTCTGTTTCTGCGCAACGGCTGGGCCACTTTCATTCCGAGTTTGACGGTGCCGGTTTCTCTGATAGCCACGTTTGGCGCCATGTACCTGGCGGGCTACAGCCTGGACAATCTTTCGTTGATGGCACTCACGATTGCGACGGGTTTCGTGGTGGACGATGCGATTGTGGTACTCGAGAATATCAGCCGTCATGTGGAAGCGGGGATGCGGCCGCGTCAGGCGGCGCTGCGGGGCGCATCCGAAATAGGTTTCACGGTGCTCTCAATGAGTGTGTCGCTGATCGCGGTCTTCATTCCGATTCTGCTGATGGGCGGCATTGTGGGGCGGCTGTTCCGTGAGTTCGCCGTGGTCCTGTCGTTCGCCATCGCAATCTCAATGGTGGTGTCGCTCACCCTTACGCCGATGATGTGTGCGCGGCTGCTGCGGACGAACCGGCGGCACGGCAGGCTTTATCGAAAAACCGAGAAAATTTTTGAATGGATCCTTTCCACATACGCTTCGGCGCTCGACACGGTGCTGAATCACCGCTTTCTTGTTCTTGGCGTGATGGCCGTAACGATAGCGGCGACAGTTTATCTCTACGTGAAGATTCCCAAGGGCTTTTTCCCCCAGCAGGACACCGGCAGGCTTAGCGGTGTGGTGCAGGGCGATCAGACGATTTCCTACCAGGCGCTGGTGGAAAAAGCGGAGTGGTTCGAGAAGCAGTTGCGAGCCGATCCGGATGTGGAGACCGTCGATATGGTGGCAGGCGCGAGCGGCGGTGGCCGGGGGAGCGGCAATCAGGCACAGATCTGGCTGCAGCTGAAGCCGATCGGCGTGAGAGAGAGCAGTGCCGATCAGGTGATCGCCCGGCTGCGCCGGAAGACGGCGGGTATGCCGGGGGCGGCGCTGTATTTGCAGGCCAATCAGGATCTGCGGATCGGCGGACGCAGTGCCAACGCCCAATATCAGTACACGCTACAGGCGCCAGATTATACGTCACTCCGGACGTGGGGCCCCAGGGTGCTGGAGCGCTTGATGAAGCTGCCGGAACTGGCGGACGTCAGTTCCGACCAGCAGAACGCGGGTCTGTCCTCGAACGTGATCATCGATCGCGACACCGCGTCACGTCTGGGCTTAACGGCGCAGGCGGTTGATTCCGCTCTGTATGACGCGTTCGGACAGCGGCAGGTATCCGTGATGTACAAGTCGATCAATCAATATCATGTGGTGCTGGCGCTGGAGCAGCAGTGGTGGGAAAGCCCGCAATTCCTCAAGAAAATCTACGTGCAGACGCCGCGGGGCATTGATGTCCCGCTGGCGGCGTTCGCAAAATTCAGTCAGGGCACCACGCCGTTGTCTCTGCCCCATCAGGGTCAATTTCCCGCCACCACAATTTCCTTCAATCTGAAAGACGGCGTTTCGCTGAGCGATGCCGTGCGGGCAATTCAAAAAGCGGGACTGGAGATGGGTCTGCCGGCCAACGTGACAGGCAAGTTTGCCGGAACCGCGCAGGCGTTTCAGGACTCGTTATCGAGCCAGCCCATTCTGATTCTGACGGCGCTGTTCGCAGTCTATGTCGTGCTCGGGATGCTGTACGAGAGCCTCATTCATCCGCTGACCATTATCTCGACCCTGCCGTCCGCCGGGCTGGGGGCGCTGATCGCGCTGGTGCTGACGCGAACGGATCTCACCATCATGGCTCTGATCGGGATCATCCTGTTGATTGGCATCGTCAAGAAGAACGCGATCATGATGATTGATTTCGCGCTGGCGGCGGAGCGGAATGAAGGCCTGCTTCCGCGGGACGCTATTTTCAAGGCTTGTCTGTTGCGGTTCCGGCCCATTATGATGACCACGTGCGCGGCGCTTCTGGGTGGCGTGCCGCTCGCCATCGCAGTAGGAACGGGATCGGAGCTGCGGCAGCCGCTGGGTATTTCGATCGTGGGTGGCCTGATTGTGAGCCAGATGCTGACGCTGTTTACAACTCCGGTTATATATCTCTCACTCGACCGGTTGCGGATGCGGTTCAGTCGCGGAGCGAGCCGCCCCCATACAGGGATGCTGGTCCCCGGCGCCATCGGTGGGCACACGGATTAGAAGCCTCGGGCATAGCAGCGGCAATACTGCGCCGGCAAGCCTTTAACCTGAATTCCGAAGTTGAAGGCGCCGATGACATGCGGAGGGTGCTGAGACTCCAATAACGATAG
>Ga0105240_10002199_pt1 | contig 31825 bp, 18 predicted proteins | sample KBSC54metaG_FD_80426 | JGI IMG/M metagenome (GOLD analysis project Ga0105240, IMG submission 80426) | Corn rhizosphere microbial communities from Kellogg Biological Station, Michigan, USA - KBS C5-4 metaG | ecosystem: Host-associated > Plants > Roots > Rhizosphere > Soil | place: Michigan, USA... | reverse complement strand
GCCGAACTGCGCGCCCACGGCGTACGTGTCCGGAAAAATGCGCATGACTTGTTGCGGAGAGGCGTCGGTCGTAACGTCATAGTCGGCGGGATCGCGCCCCAGCAGCAGATCGCGCACGCACCCACCGACGAGATAGGCCTGGTGGCCCTTGTCTCGCAGCGTGCGAACAATCGAGATGGCGAAGTGTTTCACAGGTCTTCTCAGCCCTCGATGATCTGTGATCAACAGGCACTCACAAGAGGAGAGGCCTTGTCTCCGCAATCAAGACACTGACCGAGGTAGGACGTAAGTACGCTAATAAGGGGACCTTTCATCACGAAATGTGAAGAGATTACCAACACAGGGCAGGAACCGTCCATTCCGACGGTTAAGCACCGACTCCAATGGGAACGTGCTCGTGAAGACGACTTCATCAGACAAAGCGATATCAGCAAAGAGCGAATGGTGGAAGCTATTCCTGGTGCCGGCGATTGGCTGGCATTGGGAAAGTGGCCGTTCTTACTTCTTCTGCTGCTTTGCGCGAAGCTGCTCCAGAACTTGCGCTGTTTGGGCATCGGACGGGTTTAGCCTGTGAGCTTTCTCCAGCACTGGTAATGCCGCATCGTCGTCGCCGAGCATGTACAGAGTTGCGCCTAGGAGCACGACCGACCCATAGAATTCGGGGCGCAAGGCGACCGCCCTCTCTAGGGGTTCACGTGCTTTTGCATACTGCTGTAGCCGGAAGTAGGTGACTCCCAAGTTGTGCCATGCGTCGAACGACTTCGGATCCAATTGCACTGCTCGCTTCAGCGGGTCGAGCGCGTCATCGAACGCTCCACTGTCGCCGTACAACTGCGCCAGCAGCGTGAGTTTCTCTGGGTCATTGGGATCGAACATGCGATGGCAGACTTCGCGCGCTGCAGGCAGAGGCTGGTTCTGCAGAGCCCCCGCACAATCTCGCACGTCTTTCTCATTATTTTTGTGTTCGTCGCGCAATCGGGTATAGAGATCGAGTTCGCGGGCCGCCTCCTGGTCTCGGCCAGCGCTGGAGTAGGCTCTGCCTAGCCGGTAATGGATTCGGTAATCATTGGGTGATAGTTTGGCCGCGCGCTCCAGCCATTTGATACCGGTAATGACATCCCCGGCAGAAACGTAGGCCACGCCAAGATGGAAGGCTGTGTCCGGGAAGGGCGGGTTTTCGGCGACTGAACCTAGCCGCCTTATGGCAGCACCATAATCATTCGACAACAGGTCAAGCCGCCCCAGGTAGTACTCCAGGTATCGCGAGTCGCCCGCAAGTTTCTGCACCTGTTCGAACTGGCGTCGGGCTTCATCATTTCGCCCCAGCGCCAGCAAGCAAACCGCGAACTGAAAATGTGCACGGGGATCTTGGGGGTTAGCCGCAACCGCTTGCTCAAATTCGGCCGCCGCAGCCTCGAACAAATTGTCCTGCATGAGTCGCGTTCCGCGTCCAACATGAGCCTCAACAGAGGCTTGGCCCGATTGAGAGAACGAGGTCCCGAGACCGATCAACAGGAAAAGCACCAGCGCCCTCATGAGCCGAACCTCTCCCGGGCTACAATTCCACTCCCTTCCTTTATGGTGATGAGGTGGTTCGAAGGGGCGCCCTTAAATGTCTCGCGAGTACCGTTCGGCCATGCGATTTCCAAATCAGCGGCCTCCGCCGCACCTAATCCGAAATGCAATCGTCGATCTCCGGAGGAAAGATACGAGGACGCTGCCATCACCGCCTGCGCTTGCTTGTGGCCACTGTATGAAAGCGTTACGACTGCCCCGATCGCACTCTGGTTCGAACGCGTCCCTACCAGCTTCACTTTCAGCCAGTGCCCACTCCCGCTGACGTCGTTTCGCAGTAGCGATGGTGGCTCATTCATATTCATGATCAGAATGTCGAGATCGCCATCATTGTCGAAATCGCCGAACGCTACCCCGCGACTCGCATGGGGTTCAGCAATGGCCGCGCCCGCCTCTTCCAGAAGTTCCTCAAAACGGCCATTGCCCAAATTGCGGAACAGCACTCTGGGGGATTTGTGCGGAAACTCGGGATGCTTGCGCTCTACTTCCGGAAACACACTGCCGGTAACCCAAAACAGGTCCGGCAAGCCGTCATTATCCAAATCGACAATGCCATCCCCCCAACTCACGTATCTCGTCTCTACTCCCAAACCGGAGCGCATCGTGACATCGTCAAACCCAAGATGGCCGGTGTTGCGGTACAAAGCTACAGTATCTTCGGCAAAGTGAGTTTTTAGTGCGTCGAGCCGCCCATCCAGATCGAAATCGCCAATGGCGATGCCCATGCCGGCCTGCTCGCTGCCGTCTTCGTTGACCGCCAGTCCGGACTGAAGGCCTAGTTCCGCGAACGTGCCATCTCCGCGGTTATGAAACAGCAAGCTCGGCGTCGAGTCGCAGGCGACGTAGATCTCTTGCCAGCCATCCCCATCCAGATCAGCCGCGACCGCGGTCAATCCAAAGCCCGGCGGTACAGAGCCGACGCCAGAATGTGCGGTGACATCCGTGAACGTGCCGTCGCCATTGTTGTGGTAAAGCATGGGACGTTCTGGAATCAGCCCGCGTGGGCCGCAATTTACCGGAACGCCTTTGTAGTCACACCGCGGATCCTTTCCGGTCGGTGGGATCTTGTCGAAATCAAAAACCAGGTAATTGGAAACGAACAAATCAAGTCGGCCGTCGCGGTCGTAGTCTACCCAAGTACAACCGGTGCCCCATCGATTTCCAGCATGCAGCAATCCTGCCTTTTCGGTAACATCCGTAAACGTGCCGTCGCCGTTGTTGCGATACAGAGTGTTCTGCGGCCAGCCGCTGATAAAAATGTCGTCGAAACCATCATTGTTGTAGTCGCCGATAGTTACGCCACACGCCCAACCTTGGCGAGTGAGACCCGCCTTCTCAGTGACATCAGTGAAGGTTCCATCACGATTATTCTTGTAAAGCCGGTTGGTTGCTCCTTCAACGGGTCCTTCCCTGCGGGTTCCTGAGAGGAGAAAAATGTCGAGCCAACCGTCGTTGTCGTAATCGAGGAAGGCGACTCCGCAGCCCATGGATTCCAGGATGTAATCCATGCGGTCCGGCGGACCGTAGATCACTGGAGCGCGAAGACCCGCATGTGCTGCTACATCGGTGAAGTGCGCGTGAAACGGCAGGCCCGACAGTTTACCGCGCGGTTGCGGCTTTACGCCCCGCGAGGCCATGCCGGATTCCTGAGCGCGAGAGATTCCGGCCCCCGTGGCGCAGGCCGCCGTTAGCACTCGCAGGAAGTTGCGACGATTCATATGGCGCGGTACCCAATGCCGAGAGTGGGGACAACACCGGTCAGTGCGCTAGAAGCGGAATTCCTGGAGTGGGCAACGTTAGGCACGTCGGAGTAAATCAATTATCGATGATTGGCATTGTCCCGCCAAGCGAACTAAACAAGCGCACTAAAAAAGAAGGGCGGCCGCAAGGCCGCCCTTAAGCTAGACCGAATTCCGAACTAGAAGCTGAACTTAACCATGCCCTGCAGAATGCGGTGACCCGTCTTGTTGTTGGCAACCCCGAAGTTCGGGCTGGTGAGTGTTGGTACTCCAGTATTCGGATCGAGTCCGTAACTGAGGGTTAGGTTGGGGTCATGCTGTAGGAACGTGTAGAGCGGGTGGTTGATGAAGTTGTAACCCGAGAAGCGGAATTGCAACTTCTTGTTCTCGTTTGCACCCCAGGTGAAGTTCTTGAATACCGAGAGGTCGGTATTGAAGAACGCGGGGCCTGATCCCACAGGAATAATGTACGAACCCTGCACCCCAGGGGTTTCAAGCCCGGAGAAGCAGCTGGGGTTCATGTATTGGTGCGCCTTCAGCCCTGTGCTTGGATTACACGTCAGCACTGGCATCAGCGTCACATCGCCGGTCCCGAGGATGTTCTGGTTGTTGGCGGCTATATAACAGTTGGTGTATGTGGGAGGATTTGTGGGAGGTGTTGTTTGAGGACACGCGGTATTGCTGTTAACACCCATAAAGGTGGTGTTGGGGGCAATGAACCCGTTGTAGCCAAAGTTGTAACTGTTGGACACAGCCGCCTGCAAATCCGAGCCGGTTTGGTACTGCACGATACCGGAGATCTGCCAGCCGTTCACAGCCTGCTTGACGAATTTATTGGCATTCGCCACCGTTGGAAATTCGTATACATACGCGGTGTTGAAGCTGTGCCTACGGTCGTTATTCAACGTCCCATAGTTATGCGCCAGACTTGTTGGGTCGCCCGTCTGCGCACCGTTTTCACCACGGATGCCCAGCGCTTTGCCGTAGGTATAGTTAGCCATGAAGGTCAGGTGGCCAGCTTGCTTGTTCCACGAGGCCTGCAGGCTGTTGTAGTTCGCATACATCTGGTGGGTAATGATCTTCAACCCGGTGCCATAACCACACGGCGCGTTCGTTGTTGAGCAAGGGCCGGGAGTCGCGTTGAACGGACGTGTGTGGTCCTGCTGCGTGGCCGAGTATTGTCCACTGGCGAGTGCTTGGCTCCATGAGCACGGCTGACCAGTGTCGGTTCCGCCGTTCGTAGAGTCACAGTGGTTCGAAGTGAACATCGCCCCGACGGGAAGATCATTGACCTTGTTGAAGTTGTTGTTGTAGTTGCTGAGGTAATCGGACTTGGTGCCGACGTAAGCAACCTCCAAAACGCTCTTCCAGGGCAACCGCTGGGCCACCGTAAAGCTGTAGCTCTGGGTCCTCGGTTGCTGGGTGTCCCTCGGATCCAAGGTGGTAATGTTGGCGGGAGCGCTGAACGTTGCGTTCTGAACAGGTGTTATGGCCGCGATGGTAGTGCTGCCTATTGCGTCATCGAACGACCCACGCACGACTCCGTAAGCGCCATTCTGCACGTTCTGCTCGTCATGGAAGTGATACATGCCATAGCCGCCGCGCAGTACGGTGCGCCCTGTCCCAAACAAGTCCCAGGCGAACCCTGCACGTGGGTTATAGAAAAAGGCACGGCTCCCTGAACCCGACAACGGTGTCGATGAGTGGACTTTGTTCCATTCGATACCTGGGAATTCCACCCCGTTAGCAATGCCGCCGGTGGTTTGATTGAACAAACTCGGATACCAGGAGCCAAACCCATATCCGGTTGTGTCAACCCATGGCCCCAGATGCGAAACTCGCAGGCCATATTCCAAGGTCAGGCGACGCGATACTTTCCACGAATCCTGCCCGTAGAATTCTTCCGAAAGATAGCGGAAGGCTGGAACCACGTTGAAATTAGTCTCGTCGTAACCGGCCAAGGTTCCTTGAAGCATATCAGCGTACGCGTTGCCGCTGGTGCCACCAGCCCAAGGCGCGAAATTCATGCCGCCATTGACGTCGGCGTTGCCGGGCTGCGAGTTCCAGGTGCGCTCCCAGTAGAAGCCCAGCTTCGTGGTATGCGTGCCCCAGACCTTCACGACGTTGTCCGCAACCGAAGGCAGCGTCTTCTTCGCGAAGACGGTTCCGTTGAGTTCAAAGCCGGTGTTCAGCATGTTTGTAATGCCATCGCCCCAGCCGGTCAACTCTGGGAAGATGAGCTTGCTTGGATTTGGGTGGCTAAACAGCAGGTTGTAGTTAAGACCGAGACTTCCACGCTGAACCTTTGCGGGATCCTGAAAGCTGTTTGGCAGGTTCAGGTACGTGTAGGTGAAGATCAACTCGTTGGTAAGGCTCGGGCTGAACACTTTCGTGAGGTTAGCCGAAATCACGTGTGAAGTAGTGGTCTCAACGATGGGCGTTGGATAAGGAGTAGTCGGAGAAGCCCAGCTCTGGCCATTGCCCGTCCACAGAACATCCAGACTGTTGACAGCATTGTCGTGCTGGTGATTGTAGGAGACGTACAGCTTGGTAGAGTCGTTGAAATTGTAGTCGATGCGTGCGCGCTCTTGCAGCATGTTGGAAAACCGAGTCTGCGCATTCACGTAGTTCCAGCCGAGTTTGGAACCGTTAACGATAGTATCCGGGGAAATATTAGGCAGAGGATAGACGTTCATCAGTTTCTGCCCGTTTGGATCGATCGCTGCGGGGTTCAACACACCACCGCTCCAATTCGCGCCAGTGGGCGTTGGCGTGATGCCGAACCCATTCAAGTAACTCAGGTACGTGTTTCCGTTCAACATCTGACTAAAGTCGCCGTTACGCATTTGCTGGGTCGGAACATCAGCCTCGTAGACGCCATTGTTCACGTCCTGCTTGTAGTACTCCATCCCGAAGAAGAAAAACATCTTGTCGTGATTTTTGTTGAAGTTCGTCCCTGGAAAAATCACTGGCCCGCCTATGTTGCCGCCCGGGTAGAAATACTTCGTCTTGGGTTTGGGCGCAACAACCGGCCCTAGCGCACCGTTTAATGGATCGTTGGCGTCCGCAGCGAAGTAGCGGTTGTAGGTGTAAAGTTCGCCATGGAACTGCTGGCCGCCGGACTTACCGATCGCGCTGATCACCACGGGTCCCTTGGCTTCGTCAGCGCCGAAGTTCGAGCTCATCACCTTGACTTCCTGGGTCATGTCGGCATTGGTATTCATGGCCTGACCGCAGTTGCAGCCTGGATCGATGATGTGAGCGCCGTCGGAAGTGATGTCGAGTGCTCCGATACGCGTGCCATTTGCCGAGAAGTTCTGAACAGGACCACTACCCGTGCGCTCGTCTGAGGCGGAGTAGGAAGCGGTGTTCAATGTGCCGCCGGTCATCGCCATGCCTGGCATAATCTTGATGAACTCGGCGGCGTTCTGACCCACGATCGCGACATTATTCAGGGTGTGCTGGTTGATCAGCGTGGACTTTTCGCCTGAATCAACAGGGGTGATTTGCGTGGCAGTGGCCTCGACTCTGACCGTTTCAGTCGCCGCGCCCGGAACCATTTTGATCCCGAAAACATTTCGTTTGTCGCCGGAGTTCAGGACGACTCCTGAAGCTTCCCATGCTTGGAAACCCTTGCTGTCAATTGACACGGTGTAACTGCCCGGCGGCACCGCGGCGAAAGTGAAATATCCCTCTCCGTTGCTCACGGTGCGCCGAGTATCACCGCTGGCTTCATTTTTTAGAGTGACGTTCGCACTGGGAACCACTGCGCCCGAGGAATCGTAAACCGTTCCTGTCAGAGCGGCGCTGGTCACCTGCGCATTCGCCGCCAAACTCATAAACGCCATGAGTGCGGCGATTACGAGGACGGATGCGATCGCAAAGTAGCGTCGATTAGTGTGCATGGATCTTGAGCCTCTCTTGTTTGGACTTCAAATTCTGACGCTCGCTATTGAAGCGAGTCGTTTCCCCACGTTTTCCAGCGAACGGGTAATCGAAGGGCGATTCACCGAAACGCCGAACCCACACAAACTGAGCACGCAAGCCTTTAAGGTTGACTTTCAGAGGCGGCAGCACAGGTCACCCACAAAGCCCCTGCCTGTCGTCTCGATCAGCCTTTCCCGTTGACCTGAATCCTGGGTTACCCACCAACCCTAGACTAGTAGGAAAGTATTACTCTCGCTCAGGGTGAACTTTTAACGTGGGTTGATGAACACTGTCAAGATAAAAAAACGTTATTCTTGTAAAAACTTCACGCCACGCCGCTACGGATACTAAGTTGCTGATTCAATGGCGGATATGACGACAGCAGACTTGGGTGGTTGTGCACCGCCAGGTACCTTTTTGGTATCGCGAGATGATGTTTCAACCTGATCTATATCGATTTTGCCGAGAGTTCGGCTTTTGGGTTGGGAACGGACCCGATCAAGGCCAGTTCTGCTGTTCAGATTTGAGCCGCTCATATTCGGCCTGCTCGCGGCGCATATCCTCGATGCGCCCGAGAGAGCGATATTCGTTCACTAAGTACAACCGAATCTTGGGACTCACTGGGTCGAGCCGTTTCGCCTCCAGGAAAGCCATCAAAGCGGGCTCATCCCTACCCTGCGCCCGGAGTGTCTCAGCCAACGCTAATTGAGAGCCCACAGATTCTGGGCTCAACGCCACAGCTTCACGAGCGTACCGCAAGGCCAGTGTGAGTTTCGCGTCGACTATATATCGGAGTACCAACTGCACACGAGCCGGGACGCTATCAGGACTTATTCGCAGTTCTTGTAGAAATTCCCGTGCGCACTCTTCGGGGTGATGGGAAGCCAGATAAGTCCCATAGTAATAGTGGACGTTCGGAGTCTTTGGATATTTCGAGACGAGCGCCTTGAAATCAGCCTCGGCTTCGGGAGGTGGTTGACTGATCAAGTCCCAAAACGTTTTCCCCGCCATGGTCACCAGATCCTTCTGCTTGGGTGATACCTCGTCGGGCAGAATTGCCATGCGCAGAGAAGCCAGCCCCGCCCCCACAAACATATCCGGATTGTCTCGCACCTTAAGCGCAACCCGGACCAGCACCTCCTGCGCAAGCTCAAATGCACCTTGACGCGTGAGCAGCAGCGCCAAGTGATAATCCGCCATGTCCAGCAGGGGCCCTCCGCCTTCGCGAACGGGAACCAGCATATGTCCCTTTTTCAAATGCTGAAACGCTTGCTCGTACTGCTTGGTTCGGAACTCGCATAGCCCAAGTAACGCGAACCCAGGGGCGGCAGAAGAATCCAGTTGCACCATGCGACTGAGGAAGTCCCGGCATTCAGGATATTGATCGCGTTCGTACGCGATCATGCCTTGCGCCCACCAACCTTGTGCCCAATCTGGCCGAAGTTTGACGGCATCGGCATAGAGTTGCGCCGCCTCTTCCAGATGGTTCGAGTCGTAGGCTTGTTGTGCCCGGGACGAAAGGTCATCGAACGAAGAGGTCGGAACTTGAGCAACTGCCGCCGCCGCAAGGATGATCAGAACGAGGATCCGTTCCTTCACTTGAGCTTGCGCCCCCTCTCTTGGTCTTGGGCTTGAACTGCGGCGTCCATATCTTCGGCGATTTTCCTTTGCTTTTTCCCGTCTTCCATCCGTCCGAGGCGGAAATACAGAGTGGAAAGGCTGCGATGCGCTTCCATGTACTCCGGCGCATCCTTGATCAGGCTCTCAAGCACAGCTGCTGCTTTGTGGTCATTGCCCTCATCCGAGCAAAGCAGCGCGAATTGATAGCGCACTCGGATTTCCTTCGGCCTCAATTGCAAGGCTCGTTCCAAATCGACATGAGACTCCTTAAATCGTCCCTGTTGCCGTAGTAGTGTTCCCAACCAAAGGAGCGCGTCGAAGGCATTAGGATCCAGGTCGAGCGCTTTACGAAATGATGTCTCCGAGGTCTTTAAATCGGATTCCAGGAATCCCAGTCTCCCTTGCAACACATACGCTTCGGACAAGTTGGGATTCAGTGCGAGAGCCCGGTCAACTTCCTGCCCGGCACCTTTCTTATCGTTGCCTTTCAATCGAGTGTATGCCATTAGCATGTGCGCTTCGGCTGTGTCGCCATTGCGCAGGATACGGTCAATCATTAATGCGCCCCGCTGATCTTGTCCCTGGTGCAAGAGCGCTGTGCCCAGCAGATAGGCGAGCGCAAGATCGTTTGGGTCCGAATCGGCAATCGGATCCAGCAATGAGATAACGCGCTGATCCTCGCCTTGGCGCAAGTAGCATTCGGAGAGCAAAAGTGCAACCCGCCTCCGGTCAGGAGACTCCTGGGGTATGACAGCGTAGACGGACTGGAACCCCCTGACTGCCGAAGCGACCTCACCCTGTTTGTAGTAAGCAAGAGCTAAGTTGAACTGGATTCCATAATTTGAGGGTTGTGCTCTGAGGGCAAGTTCGTACTGCTGAATGGCTTCGCTGTACTTGCCCTCGTGTGCCAGGGCGGCACCAAGATTCGAACGAACCGCACCCGCCTCGGGGTGAGTTTCTAAATAACTTCGATACCCTGCAATGGCCTCAGCGTAATGCCCTGACTGCTGAAGTTCGATAGCTCGCCGCAGAGTTTGGTCCGCTGAGGTATCCTGCGCTAATGCAAGGCTTCCCCAAATCAGGCCCGCCAACATCCAGAACCGCATCACCTCGTTAATCACCCTCAAGGAGAGTATAACCGCCACAATCCCCGTATCCGCTACTCGACCTTGAAGTCGACATTTTCTTCCGCCTTGGAGTTGCCTTGCGTCACCCCGATGCGAATCTCATAGGCACCTGGAGTAAATTTATCTGCTGGCAAATTGGCGATGTAAGGTATTCGCCCATCTGCTTGCACATTTGGTAGGGGCGCTTGGGCGGCACCGAGATACTGCCCGTCCTTGTAGAAAGACATTGTGAAGGATTTGACAGGGTCTTTGGCGGCTGGGTCTGGATAGACGTTAAAGTAGAACGGCAGAACGTTTCCTGGTCCACCCTTGAGGGTAGTGCTCAATGTGGGAACCACCTTCCCTCCAGGAAAATAGAAAGCATCGTTGGCCTGGGTGTCCTTCGTAGCGTCCGTCCGGCGCACCACGACGACATCGCTGATCGAGAGCTTGTCAGAAGAAGGTGCAACCCCTAAGGGACTTTTCTTAACGCCCAGCTTATTACTGTTGCGATCCATGACTACTGATTCCAGGGTGTAGGTTCCGGGAGCAAGTTGCGTATGAAACGTTTGGACCAGATTGCCAGCTTTATACGCATCAACCTTATCTAGGGCAACCTCCACGGCGAAATCTTTACTGAACTTCTCAACGATTTCGCCACTCGAATTCTTAATGACCGTTAGTAGAGCCGCATCGACTGACGCATTCTTCTTGTCCGCCTGAGGCGTGAAGGTTAACCCGTCTAGAGGGGCTTCCAAAGTGACCATATATTCAACTTTGGCGTTGTGATCGTTAAACCGCTCAGCCGCCGCCTGGAAATCTAGATTCGCTGGCGACGGCGACGCGTTCAAGGCATTCAAAAGGGGCATCTCGTAAGCATAGAGTTGCTGCCCACTCTTGACCGGCGGCAAAGCGAAGTAGCCGCTCCTTGTATGAACAATGACGTTTGGCCGATCGATATGTACTGTGATCTTTCGGAACTTGCCATCATAAACTTCGATGTGAGGCGAGTAGGCAACTTCGTAATAGCTCCGCACCTCTTCCATGACCGTCCTAAGCGGCGCCTTCCAGTCGTTGGTCTCAGCAATCGTCATACCGCCCGTCTGGCGGGCCAAGTCGCGTAGCCACTCAAGGGGGTTGGCGCGCAGCGCACTTTCGGCATTTTCCTGAGCACGAACTTGAGCGGTCGATACTTCGCCGCGACCTCCATTGAGCTGCTGATTTTGAATCTCAGACAAAGACTGGTTCATCATGTCCCGACCACCGCCGCCTCCGCCCGTCATGTCCATCCCACTAGCAGTACGACCGGCAGCACCGTTGCTCCACGAGGCCAGTCCCCTGGGATCGACCGTGTAAAACGACACGTTTGATCGATTCGCTACACCGATCAAATTACTGTATTGCTCCTTGACGGTTTCAGTAATCGTTAGCGACGGGTTGAAATACAGGACGACTTTGCGGCCTGGCAATTGCGATTGCGCATGCACCAGAGTTAGCAGCGCATCAATCGTGGCGCGCGCGTTGTATTCGCGGTCCGCTGCTTCAGCAGCGGACAACATGTCATACTGCATTTTCGCCATTTGATAATTCACATTACCCTGGATCGCGGCCTGGCTCGGGCCACCTCCCCCAGGCCCCGCCGTGCTGTTCAGGGCCGGTTCTCCTTGATCCACAATCTGTTTCAAGTCTGACTTCACGATCGCGGAGTTGTTCGAGTATTGAATAAAAGACCACATGGCCGCTTTGTCGACACTTTTGAGCAGAGCATCGTGATCAGCAGTGAACGGCTGAATGACATGCAGGCGCTGATCGATCGTCAACACCGAAAAATAAAGATTTTGTTCCGGCGTCATGTCCAGCATGTCTTTAAGCGCCTGTCGAAAAAAACGTTTCCCCTCCGGGTCGAGCCCTTCAAAAACCAACGTGACAAGCCGAATTTCGCGCATGGGATCCAAACTGAGCTTGGTTGCAGAAGAAGCAGGCGCTACGGGTGCGTTTCCCTCCACCAACCGGAAAGACGTCACTTTCTGATCGACACCATCTTCCGAGATATGTATCTCTTCTGGGCGAATATCGCGAACCGTTTTGCCTTTTTTATCGCGGAAGACCATGTCAAGAACGACTTCCTGTGCATTGGATCGAATGGTCGTGGCTGCTGGAGCGGCTTCTTGCTGCGGCGTTGGAGATTGTCCCCAAATGCAATTGCAGGCACCCAACAGAATTCCCGCGAGTAATACAAACAGCCGGTTCATGATTCAGGCCTCCTTGAAGCTTTGACTGCGACTCCGTTTGGAATAGGGCAGCGGATTTCGCGGAAATGGTTTGGGCAACAGTCTAATACAGCTTAATTTCCTGTACTACATCGATCTTCTTTACAAATCGTTACGAATACGATTGGGCTTTCAAGCCTTACGGTGAGTGAGATCTTCGGTCCCACGCTGGCTATCGCATCGCAGGTGACGGAGTGCTCAAGTGTAGGTAGACTGGCAAACGAAGCATCCTTCGCAACTTTAAGGAAACTCTCACATACCATGAGAACCTGCCTACTGCGAATGGCTCTTGTCGCGTGCGTTCTATCGTATGGCAGTGACTTCTTGTGTTCACAAGCCGTCAATCCCAGTTCGGAGTCGTTCGACGAATTAGCTACTCGCGCTCAAATGGCGATGGAATCCGATCATGTCGCGGAAGCCATCCGGCTCTATACACGCGCAACCAGACTGCAGCCCGGGTGGCCCGAGGGTTGGTGGCATCTCGGTACGCTTTTCTATGATTCGAGACAATTCCTTGAAGCCCGAAACTCATTTATGCATTTCGTCTCAGTTGAGCGAAACCAACCCGGGCCCGGATTTGCAATGCTCGGCTTGAGCGAGTTTCAGCTCAAGCAATACCCGAAAGCACTCGCATCCCTAGAACGCGGAATCAGGTTCGGCTTGGGAGAGAATCCCGACTTCGGGCGCACCGTGCTGTACCACGATGCCATTTTGGATTCCTTGCTTGGCCGGCCCGAGTTCTCGATAACAAGATTGACTCTGCTAGCAAACCGGATTGCGGCAGCGCATCCGAACTCTCCGAAAGAAGCGGTGCTCGCCGACACTGAACTGCTCGACGCTTTTGGAATCGCGGGTTTGCGAAGACCGGCACTCCCTTCTGAAATCTCGCCTCACAACGCGCCTGTGATTCGCGCAGTCGGTATTGCTGAAGCGCTGATCGCCTTGCAGGATCGCGTGGGTGCGGGTGAACAGTTCAAGCGGGTGCTTGTCGTATATCCGTCAGAGCCGGGGGTACATTATGCATACGGCGTGTTTCTGCTGAAAGACAACCCTACCCTCGCAGTCGATGAATTCAAGAGGGAAATCCAAATTTCTCCCTCCCACTCGGCGGCCAGAATCCAGCTCGCTCTCGAGTTCCAGCGTACCGCGGAGTACCAGCGAGGATTGAAGTATGCAAAAGAAGCGGTAACCCTGGCACCGAATAACTTCGTCGCTCACGTTGCCTATGGTCGCCTATTGCTGGCCCTGGGAAAAACACAAGTTGCTGAGCAGGAACTACGGATGGCGGTGAAATTAGCCCCCGGAAGCCCTGATGCTCACTTTGCGCTTTCTCGAGTTCTGGCGGAAGCAGGAAAAACCGCCGAAGCGGATCGCGAGCGCGCGGAATTCGAGCGACTGAACGCGTCCAATCTCAACGCATCTCCCGATGCTCCAGCAAAGTAGAAGGGCTAAATAATGTGTTGGGGTGAGTCAAAAAAGCCATCGCATCGCTATGGCCAGCAGTCTCGTTCTGCGCGAACGCTCTTCGTCAGTGGCGTGGGCTAGCCTGCATACCCGTCCTCATTTTTCTTTAGGTGACGGCCGAGAAAATTTCTGTAACCGTAATTCATGTGAACCCTCCTCAATTAAATAAAACTTGTCCATCGGTACGTGCGAGAAAACATCTTGCTGTCCGCTTGGCCAAGTGACTTCGAGGCGTTCCGCTTCTATGGCTTGACCGACGCCGAAGCTTGCGCGCGCATCGCTTTGTGAAAGATAACTTCCGCCACTGGAAATCTCGCGTAACTGCGCCATACCGCCGGATACGACGCGCACGCGGGAACCCAACGCATCGCGATTGCTTTTCGTCCCCACAAGCTTGACATCGAGGAAATGATTGGAATTGCCGGAATTGTGTAGAACGGTGGGAATGTCGTCATTATTCGCCACAACGACATCCATGAATCCATCATTGTCGAAATCAAAAAAAGCCACCCCTCGACCCACGCGAGGCGGCAATGATGCGATGCCAGTGGCTTTGGTCGACTCGAGAAACTTGCCACTTCCTTGATTGTGGAAGACCGAGTTCAGCTGGCGATATTTCTCTCGCACCGGGAAGGTTTCAACCTCAGGATACACATGGCCATTTGCGATAAATAAGTCGAGCCAACCGTCATTGTCGTAGTCGAAGAACCCTCCCCCAAAACTCAATACATTCAGCGTGGGCAGAAAAAGGCCTGCCTCTCCTGTGGTCTCACGCATGCGAGTGTTGTGTTCGTTGTGCCAGAGGTGGTCTCCGTTCCCTAAAAAGTCCGATATGTAGAGATCAAGCCAACCGTCGTTGTCATAGTCTCCGAGAGACACACACATGGCTGCCATGGCCCTGCCGTCCGTTGAGTACGCTATGTCCGACGCAACTCCTATTTCGCGAAACGTCCCGTGCTCATTGTGATAAAGGTAGGAGGGGATGCCATCGTTGGCCACGAAGATATCGGGCCAGCCGTCATTGTCATAATCCGCAACGCCAACCGCCAAATTCTTGCCATTCGGCTGGTAAACGTGCGCAAGTTGGGTCGTGTTGGTAAAGGTACCGTTGCCGTTGTTGTGGTAAAGAGCATCAACGCTCCCTCTGTACGCTTGCGGCGGACAACTACTTTTGACGTTTGCCGCGACGTTGCAGTACCGCGGGCCATCAGGCTCAAGCTGGACGTAGCTCCCGACATAGAGGTCGAGGTAGCCATCGCGGTCGTAATCGAGGAACGCTGCGCTGCTATGGAATTTGCCTGACTCAAGTCCTCCGACGCCGGCATTGTCCGTCACGTCCGTAAACGTTCCATTGCGATTATTGTGGTACAGAACGTTGCGCCCGTACTGTGTCACGAAGAGGTCGGGATAGCCATCGTTGTCATAATCTCCCCAGACGCAGCCAAGGCCATAGTCCGTCCCGGGCACGCCAGCTTTGTCCGTAACATCGGTGAACGTCCCGTCTCCGTTGTTGTGGTAAAGCGCGTTGCGAACTGAAATGCCGCGTCCGTAGCGGTCGCGACCATTCACAAAGTAAATGTCGGTCCAACCATCTCCGTCGAAGTCGGCTACACAAACACCGGGACCGAATTCCTCCAGGTTGATCGACGTACCCAGGTTGCCTTTGAAGTGAACGAACCCGATACCCGCAGCTTTCGTTACATCAGTAAATTGAATCTGGCCGGCAGCCCGAACTGCTTGAGAGCTGCAGGGGACTGCAAACGCTGACAAGCATAGAGCGACGAGCCCGCGAACCACCAGAGGCCGCCAACGTGACAAGAGTTTGCTCCCCAAGGATTTTCGAAACTGCAATCCGCACGAACGGAATTTGGATGAAGATACCACGAGAAGCAGATTGGCCAGGGAGCCAATTCCGGGCGGGAATCATCACCAAGCTATCACACTGAAAGGCGGTGTCCTCAGTACAACCGTATGAGCAACGGCGCAAATGCCTTACCGTGAATCTCGTTGCCGCTCTTTAAAGACGCGCGCGCGAATATGCTAGACTGGCGGTCAGAAATGCTTCGTGGCCTCGTAACGGGAACAATAACCCTTGCTCTTCTCCTGGCGGTAGCGATCGGGCTCAACGCGGCCGGTAACAGCACGATTCGTTTTGAAGACGTCACCAGCAAATCAGGAATTGATTTTTTCGCAGACAGCAGCCCGACGCCCAACAAGAACCAACCTGAAACTATGCTCTCCGGCGTTGGCCTTATTGATTACGACAATGACGGATATCTCGACATTTTTCTGATTAACGGTGCATCTCTCCCTTCCCTAAAAAAAGACTCTCCCAAGTTTTACAACCGTCTCTATCGCAATAACCATGATGGCACCTTTACCGATGTTACCGAGAAGGCGGGACTGCAGGGCGATGGCTTCGACATGGGAATCGCCGTCGGTGACTATGATAATGACGGTTGGCCCGACATTTATGTCGCGAGCGTGACCAAGAACCACTTGTACCACAATAATCACGACGGGACCTTTACCGATGTGACGGATAAAGCGGGAGTCGGCTCTCCCACGTACAAGGGCGAAAAAATGTGGAGTGCCGCTGCCGGATGGTTCGACTACAACAACGACGGCAAATTGGATCTGTTTGTCTCCAATTACTGCAAATGGGAAGTGAACAAGGACCCTGTTTGCCTCAGCGGTGGAAGATTGCGTGCCTACTGCCATCCTAAGTTCTACGAACCCCTGCCGTCGACGCTCTATCGCAACAATGGCGACGGGACCTTCACCGACGTTTCGGATGAGACAGGCATATCGAAGAAACTCGGCAAGGGCATGGGCATTGGGTTCAATGACTATGATGGCGATGGTTTTACGGACATATTTGTAGCCAATGACAACATGCCTAATTCCCTTTTTCATAACATAAAAGGGGAAAAATTCGAGGAAGTCGCTTTGGATGCAGGCGTCGCATATTCCGAAAATGGCAAAGCGGTGTCGGGCATGGGAGCTGAGTTCCGAGATCTGGACAACGACGGCTTACCTGACATTTGGCATACGGCTACAGAGCTCGAGACTTTCCCGCTGTTTCGAAATCGTGGTAAAGGCATTTTCATAGACGTAACCGGCCGTAGCGGAATCGCGCGACCAACGTTGGAAATGTCAGGATGGTCGAACGGTATTGCGGACTTCGATAATGACGGTGAAAAAGACCTGTTCGTCGCGCGCGGCAACGTTCTCGACAACATTGCGGAATTTTCCAATCGCACCTACGGCGAACCAAACTCCGTTTTCCGGAATCTCGGCAACATGACTTTCGAGGACGTCACGGCCCAGGCAGGAGTGGCCATCCAGGTCTCAGAGCCTTATCGCGGTGCCGCTATTGGAGACCTGTTCAACGACGGCCATATGGATGTCGTTGTTACCGTGCTCAACGGAAAGGCAAGAATTCTGCGTAACGTTACACACAACACGAACAACTGGGTTGCATTTCAGCTCGTCGGCAGCAAGAGCAACAGCATGGGAATTGGCGCGCAAGTTAAGATCACCACTCCCGATGGCAAGAGCCAGTACGATATCGTCTCCACCAGTTCTGGTTATGGTGCGTCTCGCGATGCGCGCGTCCATTTTGGCCTAAGCCAATTCAAGACAGTCCAGCAGGTTGACATCCGCTGGCCCAGCGGCATACACCAGGTCTTGAAAGATATTTCAGTGAATCAATTCCATCGAATCGAAGAACCGACGCGCTGACTAAATTTCTCGAGGTTCGGGATCACATTGTAACGACGGCGGTTGACGCGTCCCGGACTTATGTTTGATCGCGTCTGAGTCGCGGCTTCGTAAGACATAACGATCACCACTGGATTCGAATTCCAATCGGCGAGTGAAGCCGAGGAACAGTATCGAAGGGCCATCAACATCGATCCTTCGCTGAAGGAAGCTTACGGCCGCTTAGCGGTACACTACGCCAGGCGAGGAAAATTCGATGATGCCAAAAACATCCTCGAGCATTATTTGCGGTGAGCCCGAATGAGATTCTCTTCCATGATCTGGAACGCAGGTTCTCGGCACAGCAGGGTGTCGCGCCGCCTCAGTAATGGTTGACACATTCAGGATTGCAGCACTGTCCCATAGATTCACCCGATCAAAAAGATCAGCAATCTTCCGATTCAGATGACGTTTTTTTACATTTCTCGCGATCAGCGGGCGCTTATAATCCACGGTCTATTGTCCCGAGGTGCATCAGGTTTGCTTCGCCATGTTCGTCGCTCGCCTTCCCTACTATGGTTGAGTTTTCATCTATCTGCGATATTTTTCTTTTGCGCTCCTGCTCCTGCTGAGAGCCGTTCTTCGCCAACTACGGACAAAGTTGTCTGCGCTAAATGTCACGCGATTGAAACTCAGCGTTATCTTTCCACCGCCATGGGGAAGTCCTTTGTCGCCCCCGAGAAATATCCTGAGGCTGTGGTTAAGCAGCAATCCTCGGGCAGCTCTATTAGCGTTTCTTTTCGAGACGACACCATGTTTCATAAACTCACTGAACATGGGTTGGTGGCCGAATATCCGATCCGATATCAGGTCGGGGGCGGGATGGAGGGCAGTTCTTTTTTCATTCAGTTGCGTAACTATCTTTTCGAGTCACCCCTCTCCTGGTATAACGCGTTCGGGTGGGACCTCTCGCCCGGATATGAATCCAGGAGCGTAATAGAGTTCGAGCGGCCAATTACAAAGGAATGTTTGTTCTGTCATGCAAGTCGCGCCCGTTTCGATGATCCTGACGGACGGCATCTCAATGGCACACCTACTTCCATCGGCTGTGAAAGGTGCCACGGTCCAAGCGGAGAACATGTGCGCCACCCAAGCAGTACGAACATAGTGAATCCTTCCAAACTGGCAGGCCCTGCGAGAAAAAGTATTTGCGAGCAATGTCACCTTGAAGGAAACACACGGGTCTTGAATCCAGGAAAAGATTGGACTGACTTCCGTGCCGGAGAACCAGCGGAGGATGTATTCACTACATTCGTTCTCACGGGGGAGCGTCAAGGTGAGCAAATACCGCTTGCCAGCGAGGTGGAGCAATTTGCTCAAAGCCGCTGTGCCCAAATGTCGAAAGGCAAGCTGTGGTGTGGCACGTGTCACAACCCTCACGCAGATCATCGCTCACGGGCAGCAGAGATTCGCGCTATCTGTACCTCTTGTCACCAGAAGCCCTCGCCGGCGACACATCCCGCTAGCCTGACCGAGTGCACAAGCTGCCACATGCCTACCAATGGCAAGACGACTATCGCTCATGCTTCCAATACCGATCACCGTATTCTTCGCCCGGGTGAGCAACCACCTGATGAGGGGAAAAAGTTAAAACTGTCTGCGTGGCGGCAACCGCGGCAGAATTTCCAGCAGCGTAATTTAGGCATTGCTGAGCTCAGGCTTTCGCGCCAAGACTATCAGGACCTCTGGAGCGATGGCGGAGATCTACTTTTATCTCTTGGTGCCCCGAGTCACGACGATAGCGACATAGTGTTCTCGCTGACGGCTTTCTATTTGGATTCCGGAGATCTACCTCGCGCGCTTGAGTTCGCACGTCGAGCCGTGGAACTGTCCCCCCAAAGTGCTGTACGGACCCTGACCCTTGCCCGCATTTTGGAAACATCCGGCGCTGATGACAAGGCTGAACAACAATTTGTGAAAGCCATTGCTTTGAATCCTTCTTGGAAAGAGCCTTATGGGCGGCTCACGATGTTCTATGTCAGACGAAAGAAGTTTGAAGACGCGATAAAGGTTCTAGATCGCTACCTGACGTGGAATCCTAATGAGATTTTGTTTCACGAGTGGAGAAAACAGATTTTGTCTCAGGAAAATGCTGGGACGGGCTCTCGTCTCCCCAGCCAACCAGCCATTCCGCCCACGCGGTGAGTTCCGTCATTATTCGATGAGACGCACTCTCGTAAGGAGTTCTGGAGATCGCTTTTACCTTTGTGTCTCCCTGCATTTGCCTGCTGTCGCCGAGGTACGAACGCCGAATATTCATGCTTCCGTGGTATTCTTTTCCTACTCTCAGTATGATCGTCTGCGGTTCCCGTCATTTTTGTCTTCCGCCTCCACTGTTTTGCGCCGCGATGGTTTTTGTAGGCGTACTTATTTTGAACCTGCCAGTCGCAGCCGAAATGCCAGCTGGTGCGGTGACTCAGATGAGCACCGAGGAACATCTTGCGAAACCGGGTTGGTGGCCTCGTAAAGGGGATGCACCTAGGAGCGCGTACGTGGGAGCAGCGGCGTGCGCGGAGTGTCATTCTGAGTTGTTCAATACGCAACAACAGCATGCCATGGCCCGTTCCTCGTTGTTGGTTTCAAATGCAACCGGTGTCGACCATCCAGCAACTTTTGCCATCGGAAGCGCCAACTATTCGATCAGTTCCGTAAACCACACGCTTGTTTATAAGGTGAGCTATAAATCGGAGTCATTTTCAACTCCATTGACTTGGATCTTCGGCAGCGGTCATCACGGACAGACCTTTATTTATCGGCGTGCTGGTGAATGGTGGGAAACGCGCATGACCATTTTCACGGGATTTGGGCCGGGTATCACACCGGGGGAATCAGATGCTGTTCCCTCATCGCTTGCCGGTGCATTGGGCCGATCGATTCCCAGCGGAGAATTGCCTATGTGCTTCGGATGCCATGCCACCGCCGCCGTGACCAGTGGCAAGTTCAATCCAGCGTCCGCAATACCCGGGATTTCGTGCGAGGGCTGCCACGGCCCGGGTGCTGCTCATGTCAGTTTGGCCCGCTCAGGTGTTAGCGATAACCCGGGGTTGATCTTCAATCCGGGACATCTGGATCCTGCCACCTCCGTCGATTTCTGCGGCTCCTGCCACCGAACCTGGTGGGACGTTTCGCAATTGCGCGATCAGGGCGTGAATGTCGTTCGGTTTTCGGCCTATCGGTTGGAGCAAAGCCGGTGCTGGGGCAAGGGCGACGCACGGCTTACTTGTGCGGCATGCCACAATCCGCATAAACCGCTGGCAACGGATGCATCCGCCTATGACCAGAAATGCTTGCAATGTCACGTTCAGTCGGCGGGGATGACGACTACCGCGGAACATCCCGGCCCCGCATGTCCGGTGAAGACTTCACAGTGTACAAGTTGTCACATGCCGAGATATGAAGTACCTCAGATGCATTCTCTTTTCACAGACCATCGCATTCGGGTCGTACGCAATCCGGGTGTTATACCCACCAACTGGGATTAGCAACTTACGCGAAGTAAGTAGGTGAATGGAAACCAGGAGTAGGTAGCTGAATGGAGAAGATGGTGACGAAACTGCGAACGGCACGCTTCCTAGGGTTTGCTCTCACGCTAGGAGTTGCATGGGCTCACGGTCAAACACCAGGCCCCAGCCCAGAAAAGAAAAGTGGCGACGTGTTCAAAAACCTTAAGGTGCTGAATGACACGCCTTCTGATCTGCTGCTGCCATCGATGCAATTCATCACTTCATCTTTAGGGGTTCACTGCGAGTACTGTCACGTAGAAAATGCGTTCGCGAAGGACGACAAGAAGCCGAAGCAGACCGCCCGCGAGATGATGCGGATGGTGGAAGAGATCAACCGCACAAAATTCCAAGGCAAGCAGGAGGTGACCTGCTACTCCTGTCACCGCGGCAGCCCCAAACCGTTGACGGTGCCAGTGATTGCAGACGCGACACCACGGTTGGCAAGTAGTTCAGTTTCTGATAATCCTCGCGACGTGGCGAACCAGCCTTCTTCGCACGATGTCCTTTCAAAGTACATCACTGCCCGCGGCGGAGCGTCCGCACTCGGCAGTCTCACTAACCTCGAAGAGCGAGGAACTTTTGAATCCGACTCGCGCCGTTTCCCCGTAGAACTTTACTTAACAAAATCTGGTCAGAGTGCCACGACGATCCACCTTAACGGGACAGACCGAATCTCGGCATTCGAAGGCACGACGGGTTGGATTGTAATTCCCGGACGTCCCATCCGTGTCATGTCGTCTGCGGAAATGGATGCTGCTCGTTTGGACGCCGCTTTTCAATTCGGATTGGATCTGAACACAATTTTCCCGGAGATAAGGTTCAAGGAATTCTCCAAGTTGAGCACCGCGAAGAGTGTTGTGTTATCTGGTCAGCGGCCCGGTCTGCCGCCCGTCGAGATGTATTTCGATATTACCAGCGGGCTCGTGTTGCGAAGCGTTTATTACTCGACATCGACTTTGGGACTGAATCCAATCCAAACGGACTACTCCGACTATCGCAGAGTCGGCGCCGTGAAAGTCCCGTTTCATTGGACCTCGTCAACTCCCACGGGACGTTTCAGCGTACAGATCACAACCGTGCGCGTGAACGTAAGTATTCCAAAAGAAGTATTCTCGAAACCCCGCGGAGAATAGAGTCATCGCGACCCAACACTGCAGGCAGACGGGGCAACCTTCAAAAGGCAGTAGCGAGTTTTGCCATGGTGGCCCTCATATGACTTAACTGACGCTGCGGCGACCGGAACGCTGCTATTCCGGTATCGCGCCGCCGTGCCGTTTTCGCGAGCGCTGTGCTTCCAAACTGTGGAACAGTGCTGGTTCACCGTCGCAGCCCATGACGAGATTTCCGTTGTTGGCGAGTTCGTTTGGAGAGCGCCAATAACTGTGATGTCAAAGATTCCTGCTAGGTGTGCGGTATAGACCCATCATTAAGAACGCTCTTGATCAGATCCACCAGTTGGTCAGCGGTGAACTGATTTCCTTCAATGTTTGCCACAACTTTCCCCTGGCGGTTAATCACTACAGTGTGCAGGGAATGATTCATCAAACCTTCGTCGGGAAAGAAGTCCATGCCCAACATGGAAGTCACGCGCCTCACTTCAGATAAAGGCCCGGTGAGAAAGTGCCAAGTTTTGGGGTCAGCTTTCCAAGTTTGAGCATAGTGCGCGAGAACCTCTGGGGTGTCCCGCTGGGGATCAAAGGTGACTGTGACTAGTACCAGGTCACGGCCGAGGTAATCTTTCAGCCTTCGCTGAACTACACCGAAATTGTTTGCCATGCGGAAACAATAGGTCGGCAGAGCACAACTGGTGTAGATGAAGTTTAGCGCGACGACTTTGCCGGCAAATTGAGAAAACGAAACTGGCCGGCGAGCCTGATCGGTCAAAGTGAAATTCGGAACCGCGCTGCCGATCTGTAACGGTTTGGGCGAAGACTTTTGACTCGAGAGACTTCTCAGAAGCTTCAGTTGCCGCGCCAGCCAGGGATCTTGTTCTGCTGAGACATAAGGATGAATTTTGACGTGTTCCGCGTAAGAACTGCTTTCGTCAACCCTCAGCGTGAAATCGACAATATTACCCGGAAGAAGCCCATCCAGTTCCCTGGGATCGCGCACGTCGAATGGCATGCTCATGGCTTCCATAAAGCCAGGAATCGGCTGACAAGATGCCACGAAAGTTTGCCGGGTGTGATCGACGGTTAAAATCATGCAGGTTGCAGAGTACTGCCTGCCGGCCCACGCTGAGGGGACAACCAGGGCCACGAGCACCGCGAAAATCAACGACCTCACAATTCCGCCTCGCTAGTTTGCAGGCCCAGAAGAACTGGAACTCGGTTGAGATTGCCTGCCGTTCTTTATTCCGCCAAGTATGTACGAAGTACGAGTCAGTTTGACATATCTTGGTGAAAACTCCTTGATCTCTAAAAATTGATCTTTTCCTACATTTGCGAAGTGCTGGCGTGTCCTGCTGGTCGGCCACCAGATTTCAATTCCCATGATTTTGGCATTTTTGCCGAGGCCGATGTGCTGCTCCAGTGGCGATGCGCCGAAGGATCCACCACTCCCAACCGTGCGATAGATTGAGCGCTCTCTCCCTCCTTCGTTCTCGACCGAAACTTTGATTTTGGCTCCGATGGCAGGGTGGTTCGTTTTCACACCCACCAATTTCAGGTTGACCCAGTCATTCCCGTTTCCCGGATTTTCGAAGACCCGCATCGCATGCGCGTCTCCCGGGGTAGCGCCTCCAATCACCGCGACAATATCTTCGAATCCACGATTTGCGAGGTCAGCGAAGGCAACGCCATGGCCTTTGTGCCAGTCTCCGGTTCCACTTGCAGTTGTCACGTCAGCGAATGACTTGCCCTCATTGTTTCGGAGTAGGACGTTCGGCACCAACGAGCCGTAGGTCGGGCTGCCCGTTCCGAGATAAATATCCAGGAAGCCATCGTTGTCGATATCGCCGAAGTTGGCTCCCATGGGCATAAAGACTTTGTCGAGTCCAACTTCCCCCGTGACATCACGGAAGGTCCCGTTTCTCAGGTTTCGATACAGCTTCAGAGTCGGTGCATTATGCGGGAGGCTCAGGTAGGTACGTGCAGTTTCGTCGACAGAAAAGAAATAGCTGGTGACGAACAGATCGGGCCAGCCATCGTTATCGTAATCGAAGAACCACGTGGGAAAGCCATGTGTAGGCCCCGCCACGCCAGCCGTTTCCGCGACCTCCGTAAAGGTGTTGTTGTGATTATTGTGATAGAGAAAGTTCGGGCCAGTGAGGTTGGAAACAAAGAGATCTGGGTATCCGTCGTTGTCATAGTCCGCTGCGGCGACGCCTTTTGCGAAGGACACGCGATCGACTCCCGCAGAGTGCGAAATGTTCTTGAAACGACCGTTGCCCAGATTGAGGAACAACTGTGCTGGACCATTCTCGTTCCCGACGAACAGGTCGAGAAGACCGTCATTGTTAATGTCCGCCCAGACCGCCGCTTGCGAACTCGTCGGAGCGTTGAGCCCGCTCGACTTGGTGACATCGGTGAAAGTGCCGTTACAATTATTGCGCAGGAGAGACCTGTGTTGAGGCGATTCCCAACCTCCACGCATGACCAGAATGTCCAGACACCCGTCGTTGTTGTAGTCGGTTTGAACGATATTCAAACCGCCTAACTGATCCGCAAGTCCCATCTGTGCGGCTTGCTCTGTGAATGTCCCGTCCCCGTTGTTGCTGAAGTACTTCATCGGAGCGCAGGTATCGAAGCTGGATTTCACGATGTCAAGCCGCCCATTATTTCGGAAATCATCGACGATAATTCCGCCGGCCATCGTGAACGCGTCGACTCCCGTTTCTGGCGCAACATCGCGGAAATGAGGGGCTGCCTCCTGCGATTCAAAAGTCGATGGAGCGATGAGGAACTGTTTGGGCACTCCGTCGGGGTACTCGCCCAAGGTCATGTACGCGAAATTGAGCAACCACTTGACTTCAAGATCGTCAGGCTTTCCCGATAAGTATTTGAGAAAGTACTCCACCGCTCGCCGCGAGTCTTCTGTTTTCGAATAGCGGCTGCTTTGCAGCATGGGCAACAAACATCGGTCCCCCGGTTTGCGATAAATATCGTTTTCCATTTCGGATTTGTGCAGATATGCAATGCCTAACACTTCATTCAGTTGTTGCATCGCATCCGAATTCAGCGACTGAGCGATCTCTTGCGCCTGTTTGTATTGGTCGATGGCCGCGTCCATGTTTCCGATGTAAACATTAATCTCGCCCAGAGAGCGATGAGCGTCCATTATGTTGAGAGAGATGTCTTTGTGTTCCGCGAGGAAACGCTCAAGCGAATCCTTTTGGGAGTAGCTGCTCATGATCTGACACACGGCTTTCTGCGTCGGATCGAAACTCGGTTCCTCAGACATTTCGCGCAGAGGCATTTGTGCCTCATTTTGCCCGCTGACGGTCAGAGAGTATTTCACACTTCCCAGTGCGTCGGTGGCAGCCGAGCCCCCGCTGGGGGCGGCTGCGGCCCCGGGGGAAAAAGCAAGCACTTTGAGGATCGCGTAACCGAGCGTGGTTTTGATGGGATGAGAAACTTCTCCGGGCTGCAGGCCCTCCAACCCTGCCCTGAGTTCGGGACGCAGCCGAGCAGGGGCGACGCGCCCCATATAGCCCCCGGAATCTGCGGTGGAGTCGATCGATCGTGTCTTGGCGAGTGTTGCGAAGTCTTCGCCCTTACGGACTCGATCGAGAATGTCGAGGGCTTCTGACTGAGAACTTACCACAATGATCTGCAGCGTAATCTCGTTCTCCGACTCTGGATATTTTGAGTCACGCGTCTGCCCAAACATGCCAGCACACAGCACTGCGACTACAGCGGCGACTAGGCCCGGCTTTCGCAAGCGCACCGACAAATCACCGAACCCCGATTCCAATTATGCTCATCTCTCCGGCCTACGGACTGCAGCCCGCTGACGACCCCAGATGCATGCTGTTCCGGATGCCAGTTCCTTCTTCAATTGTGTAAATCGAATTTGCGGCCAGGTCGTGCAGCGTCTGCTTGGCCCCGCTGGGCCATTGAATTTCAATAGTGTTCAACTTTGAATGTATTGCCAGCCCGAAATGCAGTCGTAAATCATTCTGCGAAAGATAGCTCGACCCACTCTGCACTTCCTCCATTTGCTTCAGGTCCCCTGCTGTAACCGTGACGCGCGCGCCGATCGCTGCTCTGTTGCTTTTTGTCCCGACCAGCTTTAGAAGCACCGCATGGTTCAAATTGTGAGTGCAATTCAATAGCAGCGTAGGAGGACCATCCACATTTAGAACTACTGCGTCGGGCTTGCCATCGTTATTAACGTCGCCAAAAGCCACGCCCCGCCGCGATTCCAAAGGCAGTTTCCGCAGGAGCGTTTGGGGTGCAATATCACGGAACGTACCATCGCGATTGTTGTGAAATAGCACAAACGGCTCACGGTAGAAGACACCCATTTGTGCTTGGTCCATTTGGGGGTAGATGTGACCGTTGGCGGCGAAAATGTCATCCCATCCGCTGTTGGTAAAGTCGACGAACCCCGTTCCCCAGCCAACTAGTGGAAACGTAACGCGCGCAATTCCAGAGGGATTCGTAACATCGGCAAAGCCTTGTGCCCCCCGGTTTCGATACAGAGTGTCGGACTCCTGCATGAAATTTGTGACGAAAATATCCAGGTTGCCGTCGTGGTTTAGATCACCGACCGCAACCCCCATGGACCCTTGCTCGCGGCCATCTCCGCTGACCGCAGTCCCTGAAAGGACGCCGACGTCCTCAAAAGTCCCATCGTGCTTGTTGCGATACAGATAGTTTGGTCCACGATCGTTGGCAACGTACAGATCTGGCCAGCCGTCATTGTCATACTGTGCCCAGACGGCCTGCATCCCGAAAAGTCCTTTTTCATCGCTAACACCAGCCTTTTTGGAAACATCTTCGAACGTTCCATTCCCTTTATTGTGAAAGAGGAAGTCGGTTTCCCCAGGGAAACCCCAAGGCCCGCAGAAGACGTGCAGACCCATGAAAGAGCAGGATGCATCGCTCTCGAACTGTCGATTATCCACATGCGCATATCGTGGAACAAATAGATCTACAAAGCCATCACGATCGTAGTCTCCCCAGGCTGCGCCCGTGGGAAAGCCATCCACCGCGACTCCTGCGTGCGCCGTCACGTCTTCAAATTTGCAATTGCCTTCGTTTCGATACAGCACCGAGCCACCGAAGCCCGTAACGTAAATGTCTTGCCAGCCATCATTGTCAAAATCAGCCACCGCAAGGCCCATGCCCCATCCTTTCCGGGTTAGGCCGGCTTCAGCGGAAATGTCTTTGAACTTGAGCCCGGTCTCCTGGTGATACAGGGTCACCATCAAATCGCCGCCAGACTTATAGTGGTCGACTGTTGAACCGTTAACCGTCACGATATCGAGCTTGCCGTCATTATCGCAGTCAATGAATCCGATGCCGCCGCTCATGGCTTCAACCATGTACTTCTTGTCCGGGGTGGAGACGTGCGGACTGGTCAGCCCAGCGATCCGGGAGATGTCCCTGAACGTGGGGACTTCCGAGGGCGCCTTTTGCGCACGCAATAGCAGGGGCGTTTGCAGGGCGAGAATAAAGATTAGGATTGTCCGCATGTAGCAGGGAAACACAGGCCCAACGAATTTCTCACCTCAAAGTTCGGCCGGGGCTCGGAACCTGGGTGGTGGACAGTCTCCTGAGTTTACGTGAAATCAGGCCAGTTCTGTAAGCAAGAAAAGCATTGTGGACCTCGTTTCGGACGACTTCGGGGCTCACCCATAGACTTGTAACGGCTCCGCTCTCGCTCATGGTTCGTGTCTTCTTCGCGCAATTGTGCGAGACGTTTCAGCAGGTCGAGAACTGTGGAGTGGCCTCCTAAGTTTTGCGAAAGCTTGAGTCGGCCGATAGACCGGGATTGGTGTGTGGATTTCACTTCGAGCGCCTTCCACAAGCGGCTTTGCATTGTGTGGCACCTGTCTCAGGGGTCTCGGTTGGTAACACCACCGGAACAACTCGGTCTTGGAACCGACATTGTGAGAATCACTCCGGACGGGGTCGAGGAGGAGCGATGGTGCGCGTTAACAACCCGGACGTCAAACTCAAGTACAATCCAGTACCGCAGGGCCGGTGTCAGAATTGACAACACGCGAGAGGGATAGCAAGGTGCGCTCAAGAATTCGCACTTTACAGCAAGCCAGACTGTAATCAGCAATCTTTGCTGAAGCGGAGGGATTATGACCCGTTGCGTCGCGTCCGTTTTATTCCTTCTCCTGGCATCGACATCTCTCTTGGCCCAGGCAGGACGCGGAGATTGTGATTTATCGGTGCGTATACTTACCAGCAACGAGCGGGGGGTCGAATCCCCGATTCAGGTTCAACTGCTTGGAGACCATGGAGTGTTAGCCGCTACCCAGGTTACAGGAGCCGATTTTGCGCATTTCCGAGTCGCCAGTGGGAGGACCTACCGTTTGTCAGTATCCGGCACGAGCATTGAGCCTGTTACCACTTCGTATTTCGATATCACCCCGCTGGAAGAGACACACATCGAGAACGTATATGTGAAGCTCAATAAACAGAACTCCGCCGCAGACTCGGCCGGAACGGCTACGGTTTCCGTGAGCGAGATGAACATTCCCAAGAACGCAAGCTCTGAGATGAAGAGGGGTATGGATGCATACGCTAAGGGAGATATGGAGAACGCGGCTAGACACTTCCAAAAAGCCATAGCCGAGTACCCGCAATATGCGCGGGCCTATGACATGCTCGGAGCGATCGCAATGAAGGGTTCCGACCGAATCAAGGCCAGAGAAATGTTCGCGAAGTCGATTCAAGCGGACGGTGCTTTCGTGCCTGCATACTTGGATCTCGCGCGTATGGATCTTCAAGAGCGCAGCTACTCCAGGTCGGAGTCCTTGCTGGAAAAAGCTATTTCTGTAAACTCCTCACTGCCCGATGCTATTGCGCTGCTAGCCACTGCTGAGTTCGCGAATGGGGAATACGACAAGGCCCTTGCGGATGTACGGCGCACCCACGCTCTACGCAATCACGAGCAGTTCGCCGAAGTACATATCATGGCTGGCAAAGTGTTGAGAATGCAAGATCATCCTGACGAAGCAATTACCCAATTTCAGCTGTTCTTGAAAGAGAAACCGGAGAGCCCGGAGGGAGAGAGCGTCCGCCAGGCACTCGCATCCCTAAAGACAAGACGAAGGCCTTAGGAACGCAAAATGCCACTCAGCAATCCAGCGCTTGGAATTCCGAGGTGACGCTGGAGTTGTAGTTGTGAAATCGCAATCCAGACTAGCCGAGCCGAATCGGCGATTATGAATGGCTCGCTGCCGGACTGCAAGTGGTTTGACGATGAGCGAGGCCCAGGGTACGTGAATATGTCCGCCCTCTGACTGAAGAATAGCGCTCTCCGGCTGTTCCCAAAGAATGCCGAAGCTCTATTGCGCCTTCGGGATCAGAAGTACAGTCGCAGTGTAAGGCGACATCGGGATGGAGAACGACGTTCCCAAGCCATCCATCTGTCTGCCCACGAGGGAATTCCCTTCGGGTGGATTCGTTTTTCCATAATCGAACCTGGCGCCTTTCGCACCGAGAGCCACACCTTTCAGTGAAATTTTGACTGTTGTCGCGTTCTTGGCATCTTTGTTGATCAACATAATCCCGATGCTCCCATCGGCGCGCTTGGCCGCATGCACCGATAATGCCGGACTGCTCGAAGATGCGACCAGAAGCGCATCATTGAAGTTCATGAGTGCGTACACCAACTGAATACCGTAATAGGCTGGCCCAGGCTTGTTGTTCTCGTCGAGAAACCCGCCACTATGCAATTCAGACCAGTCGACATTCATTACTCCGTACTCAGCAAATGTTAAGTAGACGTCGGCCGCAAACAATCCGACCGCGACTGGTTCTGCGACTCTGGCCCACGGAATCGGCCCCATTTCCGTGACCGCGACTCGAATGCTCCGCGCGCGCTGCCCACAGGATTTCTGGATCGAGTCTCCGACGGCTGCCAGAGTCTGCGCCAGAGGCCCTTGCGGGGAGGCCAGCAATTTATTCTCATCCAGATCTTTCCAGTTCGATTCTGCCGTTGTATCGCCCGCATACAAGGGCAGAGAAACAAAATCGACGTCGTTGCACGTCATTGCCAGGACACCCTTTGCCCAGTCCGCAGCGTAGCCAAAATCCTTATCCACACTCAGCCTACTTTCATTGACGTACTTACCCGTAATCATGTCTTTGGTCCACTCCTGCCGATTGATTTGGCCACTTACAGAGGGGTTCAGCGGAATCCCGAGGTGGATTTTCGGGTCTACAGCCTTCATCGCACGCGCAAACTCAATGAAATTCTTGCCGTAAGCTGCGGGGGACAAACTCGAGTTTCTTCTTCTAGATTTCTCGTTCTCGGCGGCGTTTTCCGGATACGGAGCATGGGCATCCTCTTCGAGTCCAGCATCGCCGTAGTAGCCGTTTTGGTATACCTGGTTTCCAATCTCCCAGAAATGGATCGCAAATGGCGCCGGGTGCTGGATGCGTAGGAAGTTTTTGCCGTCATCGTTGGCCATTGGAGCCGACGCTCGCAGCGAAGCCCAATAGCTGACATTCTGCCAGTCATTTCCGGCCGAGTCCTTGCCCAATGGTTTCGTGTCATCGACGTTTCCATTCGCATACGCTACCCACGCAGCCGCTTCCACCGGTTCGCCCCCGCCATTACCGTGAAGATTCGAACCATAATTCACCGTAAAAATTGCTGTGCCGACCTGTTCCGTGAACCGCAAAAACGAGCCAACGTTACTATCACGTGCGTACGCAACATTCGGATGAGAGAGGCCTTGCCAATTCGATGGAGCGTGCGTGGACCAATGAAAAGTATCGGCAATCCGTCCACCCGGGTAACGCAGCGTAGTGACGCCAGCGGCACGCAGCAAGGGAATAATTGCGTTGTCGGTGAGATGTACGTCCGAAGTCACGGAATGTAATCCGAGCGTCCAAGGCATCATGACCGACCGCGCCCGGTCTCCTTCCACGACGACTTTGACCTCTTTCGGCACTTTCATTGGACCAGAACTGGTCTGGTGGGTCATCTGTTCAATCTGGCGATTGCTTTCATCGGTGTTCTGCTGCTGTAACTGAGCAGACGCATCGGATATGCATAGTGCCAAAAGTACAAATGTGTACAGAAGAAAACAAATAATTCGATTCATCTCGACTCCGTCAATTAGCCAAACCAGATATTCTACGACTGTTCCCATCTGGCGCCCTCTTAACGAACTGGGCGCATTGCACCAGCGGTTCCGGGGTTTGCTCAAAACCAAGCGGGAAAGAACGGGCAAAATACTGCGAGCAAAACACGATTGCTGTTAAATCTTCCATTTGTGGCGACGGCTGCTTCCCTGGCTTTTCTTGTTCCCACGAAGCTTTCGGTCCGCTGTGCTATACGCTTTGCCCGCGGCATTGCAGTACTTGTCGCCTGACGAGGTTTTTTCCGTCACGTGTGAGTTGTCCGTTGCTGGAAGAATTAACTCAGAGGAGTTTCTGGAATTAGGAAAGTTTCCGGAAACACCTTCTCCCAATACATTTCAGATTTCTGCTAAATAGAGATTTGCTTCTCTCGGCTGATCGGAAGCCGCCCTTCCTTACGCGTAGGTTGTCAGGAGCTGGCTTCCCACGGCCAGTCCCAGCCTCCTTATTCCCTCTCGGATCAGTTCTGGTGCAGCGTTCGAGAAATTCAGCCGCATGTGATGGTCCATTTTCCCGGGGATTGCATAGAAGGAGTTGCCGGGGACGAAGACTACGCTCTGAGCAACTGCGGCTTCCAGAATCTGG
>Ga0105240_10002197_pt1 | contig 31835 bp, 4 predicted proteins | sample KBSC54metaG_FD_80426 | JGI IMG/M metagenome (GOLD analysis project Ga0105240, IMG submission 80426) | Corn rhizosphere microbial communities from Kellogg Biological Station, Michigan, USA - KBS C5-4 metaG | ecosystem: Host-associated > Plants > Roots > Rhizosphere > Soil | place: Michigan, USA... | reverse complement strand
TTGCGCGATGGCTCAGGTAATTTTGCAACAAATATGATTACAATAGATGGTACTGTTACCAATCCAACAGATGTCGCAACTAAAGCATACGTTGATACCTCATTTGGAAGCGGAACAAGCGTAAATACACCAAATACTCTTGTATTACGTGATGGAACAGGCAGTTTTGCTGCACAGGTGGTAAGCGCAGTTGATACAGTAGCAAGTGGCAATTTAGTTCTGAGCACAAATCCTAGTACGTCAACAGCAGGTAATATTATGAAGGGAGCTAATAGATTTATTCATAATATTGGAACAAGTAATACATTTTTAGGCATTAACGCAGGTAACTTTACTATGACTGGTTCGGGAGAAAATGTTGGGGTTGGATTCAGTACCTTGAGCTCAAATATAACCGGAGCGTTTAATACAGCCGTTGGCGTTCAATCATTGTTGAGTAATACGACTGGTACAGGAAATACAGCCATTGGCAATGGATCATTATTCTCAAATACAACAGGTTTTGAAAATGTTGCAGTTGGTCTTGATGCTTTACGTAGCAATACAACAGGACCATCTAATATCGCAGTTGGACATGATGCAATGAGGAGTAATGTTACCGGTTCCTTTAATGTAGCAGTTGGTCAAAATGCTTTATTTAACAATGTTAGCGGTTTCTTTAATACAGCACTTGGTTATCATGCGATGGTAAACAATCTTGTATCTGAGAATGTAGCAGTTGGTTCTCAGGCAATGGCAAACAATATTACTGGTATCAATAATGCGGCACTCGGCGCTAATGCATTAAACGTAAATACAACGGGAAGCAATAACACTGCTATAGGTTATTTTGCTCTTCCGGGCAGTAACTCTGATAACAACACTGCAGTCGGAGCAAATTCACTCATTTCTTGTATAACTGGTGCAGATAATAGTGCACTTGGTGCAACGGTAGGTGCTTTACTTGAAACTGGTAATAATAACGTATTAATTGGTTCTAATGCTTTTGCATCAAACGTAACGGGTGACGATAATATTGCAATTGGCACGAATGCGTTCCCAAGTGCGGTTGGTTCGAGAAATATTGGTATTGGTTCATCAGTGGGTAGTTCTCTTGTTGGTGGCGATGATAACATATATATTGCTAATGTGGGTGCTGTTGAAAGTAGCGCTATCAGAATTGGTACATCAGGAACGCACTCAACATGCTTCATACAAGGTATTTTTGGAGTAACGGCAGGAACATCAGGGGTGTTGATTGATGCTTCGGGTCAATTGGGAACTGTGGTTTCTTCTGCAAGATTTAAGAACAATATAGCTGACCTTGGTGAACAGTCTCATGATATCTTTAAACTGCGTCCCGTAACGTTCACATATAACGCTGACAATACGCATACAAATCAATATGGTTTAATTGCTGAGGAAGTAAACACCGTGTTCCCTGCGCTTGTTATTAATGATCAAGATGGTAATCCATATTCCGTTCAGTACCATGTTTTACCCATATTGTTGTTGAATGAAGTGCAACGTCAGGAAAGTACTATTGCAGTCTTACAGGAACAAATGCTTCAATGTTTTGAGCGCATTGCAAACCTAGAAGCTAAAGTGTATTAAAATCACGTTTAAAAAAGAGGGTTAGTATATGCATTTGTCGAAATTATATTTAGGAGCTCTTGTGGTTGTTATGCAGTTACAAGCAGTTACTTCTGAAATGGATCATGAAGGTTTTGATGAATTCACTACCAGTAAAGCTCCGTATAGGTGCCCCGCTGGCTCAATTACAGTTACCCCAAGTGGGGTATGTATTCACGCTTTGATAGTAGATAATCTTTCTGTTGTAGAGGTGCTAGCCGATCAGGTAACCATTAATAATCTTTCTGCCAATGATTGTATTATTGATAATGACATAACTATTTCTTCGCTGACATCAGATGGAATTCTTCATAATAATGCAACAGGTCTATTATCAAGTTCCCTCATTGTAAATGCCGATGTTGATATATCTGCTGCCATAGTGGACACCAAGCTAGCAACTATAAGTACTTCCGGTAAAGTTGCCAATTCAGCAACTACAGCAACAAGCGCTAATACAGCGAGTACTATTGTTGCTCGTGATGCATCAGGTGGTTTTAATGCAGGTGCAATCAATATGACTGACGGTACCGTAAGCAATTCATTAACTATAACTCCATTAAGCACCGCAGGAATTTTGCATAATAATGCATCAGGCGTGGTTTCAAGTTCATTGATTGTCAATGCTGATGTTGCTGCTGCTGCAGCAATTGTTGATACAAAGTTAGCAACAATTAGCACCGCTGGTAAAGTTGCTAATTCGGCAACCACTGCAACAGATGTTAATACAGCGAGCGCCATTGTTGCCCGTGATGGTTCAGGAAATTTTGCAACAACAATGGTAACGCTCAGTGGTACAACTATCAATGCTACCGATGCTGCAACAAAATCATATGTTGATTCTGCGGTAAGCGCATTGGGAACAAGTGCAAATACACCTAACACTCTTGTATTGCGTAATGGATCTGGCAATTTCTCAGCAGGTAATATTAGTGTTACTGATGTAGTAGCTAGTGGTAACCTTGTACTCACTACCGATCCAAGCACTTCAACCGCTGGTGCTATTATGAAAGGTAGTAATTCCTTTATGCACAACACGGGAACAAGTAACACTTTTGCTGGTGTTAGCGCTGGTAATTTTACGACAAGCGGTTCTGGGCAAAATAGTGCATTGGGAAAAAGTGCGTTAACTGCAAATACTACAGGTGCTAATAATACCGCGGTTGGTTTTAATGCGCTCAATGGATGTACAACTGGGAGTAACAATATTGCAGTTGGTAGTGGTGCCGGAACAACGCTCACCACAGGTAGTAACAATGTGTACATAGCCGCAGCTGCTGGGTCGGCTTCTGAAAGTGGCGCTATACGTATTGGTACTGCAGGAAACCAAACAGCATGCTTTATTTCAAGTATTGGTACGGTAACGCTCTCACTGAGCGCTACTGCTGTTCTTATTGATACATCAACAGGTAAGCTTGGAGTTCTTTTATCATCTGAAAAGTTTAAGCGCAACATTAGAAATATAGATACTGTTTCGAACGATATTTTAAAATTACGTCCTGTTGTTTTTACCTATAAAGATGATGAATCGAATACCGATCAATTCGGATTGATCGCTGAAGAGGTTGATACAATATTCCCTGCGCTTGTAGTAAGAGATGAAGATGGTGAACCAAAATCTGTTCAATATCATGTCCTGCCAATACTATTATTAAACGAAATGAAGAAACAACAGACAACGATTAATCAACAAAATGCAACTATAGAAAAACTAAGTATAACCGTTGAAAATATAGAGGCTGCAATTACCTTGCTACAAGAAAAATTGCTCACATTTGCACAGCATATGAATGTTTAAAATATTTTATAGATACAAAGCAAAAAGACTCTTGTGTTAACAAGAATCTTTTTGCTTATATAGGTTTCATGTTTGATTAACTCTTTTTTAGAAGGACTCCTATGCGCACTATATCGTTTTCACCATTTTTTTCTTTATGTATATCGGTCTCTTTATTGGTCGCACCGCTACCACTATCAGCAATGGGAGAATCAATAGCTATTCCGATTTCTCAAATAGAAGCTGATATCATCATGCAAGACCCAAATGCTTCTTACGTGTATTTTGGGCCAGAGCGAAGCAAAATTAAAGAATTGATATCGCAGTTGAAAGATCTCGATGATAACAATAACTCACCATTGCATAAGTTGCATGAACATGTTACACGCGGACCACGTTTGGTAGAATATGAAGCTGTTGTTGAAACGCTTGCATACGCTGAAAAATTCTTACAAAATAATAAACGCCTGAATCCATCTCAGGTGCAACAAATTGGTTTGAATTTGGATAGAGTAATAGATCAAGTTATTGCTGGAGAATTAACAGTATTGAAAGATCATGATAGCGCACATACAAGAACCCTTGGATTGCCTTCATCTTTAGCAATATTTGATTTTGATACAACACCAGATTCTCTTTTTGCAAAAAGACTTGTTGCAAAAACCCCCGCACTTGTTGTAGCAATCTCAAACGTAACCCTCAGTGGGTTATCTACAATTGATGGGGTATCTCTTGCGGCAAGCGATCGCGTGCTTCTTACTAATCAAACTACTACATCTGAAAATGGTTTATGGGAAGCTCAGTCAGGATCTTGGACTCGTCCAGCAGATTTTGCAAGCTCATCTGTTGCAGATCAAGCATATGTGCTTATTACATCAGGCTCAACTAACGCCGGATCAAGCTGGCTGTGTACTACACCAGCAGCTGTGATAGACACTGATCCTATCACATTTGTTCTGTTTTCTTATCCAGACATTATTTTTGGAGCTAATGTTGGCTCTGGAGCGGGTTTAGTTTTCAGAGATAAAACGGGTACCACGCTTAACTTTAAATCATTGATTGCTGGAAACGATATAGTTGTTACGAATAACGCTGACGATATTACCATTGATACTGATGCAACGCCAGCTAACACTGCAAGTACCATTGTTAAACGTAATGCATCAGGCGATTTCTCTGCAGGTGCAATTAGTGTAACCGATGCGGTGATGAGTAATTCAGTAACCGTTACACCATTCAGTTCTTCTGGTGTTGTGCATAACAATTCATCTGGTGTGCTTTCAAGTTCATTAATTGTTAATGCTGATATTAGTGCTTCGGCCGCAATATCTGACAGCAAACTTGCAACGCTTACTACTGCTGGCAAAGTTGCCAACGCTGCAACCACTGCAAACAGTTCCAATCTTGCTAATACTATTGTTCTGAGAGACGCATCCGGTAATTTTGGTGCAGGCACTATTACTGCAACATTGAATGGTAATGCAACATCTGCAACCAGTGCGACAACTGCAACGACAGCTACAAGTTTTACTGGAGCACTAAGTGGGGATGTAACAGGTACACAGGGTGCAACGGTGGTAAGTTTTGTTGGGGGGCAAGCTGCTGCGAATGTTGCTTCAGCAACGACTCTTGCTATTGGCGCAACAAGTAACAATACCGCAAATGCCATTGTAAAGCGTAACGCATCAGGTAATTTTTCTGCAGGAACAATAAGTATTACTGATGAAATTATTTCTAATTCTTTAACCATTACTCCTTTCAGTGCTACTGGAGTTGTTCATAACAATTCATCCGGCGTACTATCAAGCTCATTAATCGTGAATGCCGATATTTCATCATCTGCTGCAATTGTTGATAGCAAACTTGCAACAATTAGTACCTCAGGAAAAGTTTCAAATTCTGCAACAACAGCAACTAGTCTTAATACTGCAAGCACCATTGTTGCGCGTGATGCATCAGGAAACTTTAATGCTAATACGGTGATTGCAAATTTAAGTGGTAGTGCTTCTAATAACGTACTCAAAGCTGGTGATACTATGACCGGGACTCTGCAGTTGCCTGCAGGAACAGCAACAGCACCGTCTCTTGTATTTACTGGTAGTACTACAGCTGGCTTATCTACAACATCAGGCAACTTATTATTCAGTACAAATGCCTTGGAACGTATGAGAATATCCTCCAGTGGAACAGTATCAATTAAGGCATTTACCGCTGCAGGCGTGGTGAAAAATGATGCTTCTGGTAATTTATCAAGTTCTCTTATCGTCGATAGTAATATTGCATCTGGTGCCGGTATCATTGATACTAAACTTGCAACAATTAGCACTGCAGGAAAAGTGGCTAACTCGGCAACTACAGCAACAAGCTCTAATGTCGCAAATACTATAGTCAATCGTGACGTTTCAGGTAATTTTGCAGTAAATCAAGTAACTGTTGTTGATGTAATAGCAAGTGGTAGTCTCTATTTGAGTACTGATCCAAGCACCTCAACGGCAGGTAATATTTTTAAAGGTGTAAGTACACCGTTTATTCATGATTACGGAACAGATAATACCTTTGTTGGCCTTAACGCTGGTAATTTCACCATGACGGGCAACGGGCAAAATACTATCATGGGATCTAGTGCATTTACCTCAAATTCATCTGGTGATAACAATACAGGAATTGGATTTGCTATTCTCCCTGCATGTACAACGGGAAGCAATAATATTGCGATTGGTTCTGGTGCGGGAGGAACAGTAGCAACAGGTAGTGGTAATATTTACATTAATGCCAATGCTAGTTCAAGCAGTGAATCAAATACAACCCGCATTGGTACATCACAAACTAAATGTTTTGTTGCAGGAATCAGAGGTGTAACAACAACGAATGCTAATGCAATTGCTGTACTTATTGATTCTGCAGGACAATTGGGAACTGTCTCATCTTCTCAAAGAGTAAAACATGATATTGAGGACATAGGTTATGAATCACAAAATGTTCTTAACCTTCGTCCAGTGAAGTTTGTATACAATGGTGACGAAAGTAATACAAAACAATATGGTCTTATTGCTGAAGAGGTGAATGAAGTATTGCCTGAAATTGTGGTAAAAGATGAACAAGATCAACCAGAAACAGTGCAATATCATATTTTACCTATATTACTTCTTAATGAAATGAAAAAACAGCAAGCAAAAGTTGATCAAATGGAGCAAGTAATAGCAAGCTTGCAATCTCAAATAGAACAATTTATTGCTCGAGTAAAAACATTAGAACATAGGGCATAAAAGTACGTTTTTATAAAATACAAAAGACTCTTGAACACCAAGAGTCTTTTGTACATAAACATGGTTAAATAGATATCATTGCCATAAGGAATTTTATGCTAAGTAGATATATTACCTTATCTTTTTCGTTCTTGTTATCGATATTTTTGTTGTTTACAGCTTTGCCGGCTATGTCAAATAAACATGACTTTATTATTAACGAAGCTGATTTTTCGTACATACATCTTGATCAAGAATTTAGTCCAATTGTGAGGGTACTCCATGCAATAGGAGATCTTGATGAGGATATTAATTCTCCTATTCGTGCCTTCAGTAGGTGTATTTCCCAAGAATGTGCTTATGCAGAATATGATTATATTATTAATTTACTAGAATATGCCGAAAATGTTCTCTATTCTCAATATAAAAAATTAGATGTAGAGCAAGCTTGTTGTTTGATGTCTGAGCTGCATGATGTTATTAATCATATTTTTGAAACCCGTACTGCAATAAGAAAAACCGATACTTTTGATGATGTTAAAATAAAAAAAAGTCTTTCTGTAACAGATTTGTTTGTGGCAAACTGCATACAAAATTTGTGCATTCAGAAATTGTCTGCAACTGATGTAACGATACAAAATTTGACAGTAACAGGTTCTATGCCACTTAATAACTTGTCTATTGCTGCGGCAACAGTAATAACATTATCCGTAAATGATGAAGTTATTAATGATTCTCTTCGTTTTACTGACACGACCGGTGGAGAATATGTTGGTCTTAAAGCACCAAGTATTGTTCCTGCAAGTTACTCTCTTTCACTGCCTTCAGCAATACCTACCGCACACCAAGTGTTACGAGCAAATTATGCATCACCAATCACTATGGAATGGGCTACCACAGCAACATCTATTGATCCATCTGTAACAAAGATCATTTATGTTGCAAAACGCGGTAACGATGGTACTGGTAACGGATCATTTGATTTTCCATACGCAACGCTTGCCAAAGCAATTACCACTGCAAATAGTATTGCATCATCTGTTAACCCCATCACTATCGCAATGACTCCAGGAGTTTATGTTGAAAATAATAATAGTGGTCCAATTGCTATTACGGCTGCAGGAATTTCTATCGTAGGTGATTCAGTAAATGGTGTCGTAATTACTCCAAGTTCGTCAACGAAAGATTTATTATTGATTAATAATACAGTGCGACTATCTAATCTTACATTGCAGTCTAATGCTCCACAAGCAACAGGTATCTCTATAACAGCAGGCAGGCTCTCTGTTTTTGATAGTGTACGAGTAGTTAATTTTCTTGTTGGTATAAATTGTAGTGGTACACCAGCAGATACGTATGGTTTTCTTTCATGTTTTTTTCTGAGCAATGGAACGGCCATCGTTAACAATAACGCGTCACTTGAATTTAATTCATGTACTATTTTTGGGGTAAATTCGGTTGCCATTCCTGCCGCAAATACTGGTATTACTATGACAGGATCAAATGCAAGAGTAGTATTTGATGGCGGAGTTTGTGGTTTGTGCGCAACAGGATTTAATATAAATGATAATTCATTCTGTACTATTAATAGCGTTGCTTTCAGACGCAATACATATGACATAGTGCAAAATGGTGCATCACATTTAGTGCTTTCTGCATGTAACTTTGAATTGACCAATGGTTCAACCGAAATTGATATCCAGGTAAGTGGAGCAGGTACTACTACGGAAATAGTTGGGTGTGAATTTAATGGTGATGCTACATCCGGAGTTCCACAAGGTATAGGTATTTTTGTAAGTGATAATGCCTTTGTGGACATGAATAGCAGTACTATGTTGAATTATGATACGGCGATTGCTATTGGTTTTAACATTGATACATCTTCTACAATGCTCACTGCTTCAGGTGTTGTTGTGAGAGACTGTGCAACAGATATTCTCCAAAAAGGATCGGCAAGCTTAAGCTTTACAGCCGGTGTTGCTGATAGCAGCAAGCTTATTATTAACGATTCAACAAATGTTAATCTTGCATTTTTTGATTCTGCTAATAATGGGGCTCTTTCTATTGGATCTTTTACTGACAACGATACTACGCTTATGCAGGTTGAGATTGCTATGAAAAACCAACCTAAAATTGATTATAAATCATCACTATATTCTTCTCAGGCAATTGGATTTGAAAATTCTGCTGCTCATCCTTCTTCATTCTTTGTCATTGCACCAGAAAAGAGCAATTTGTTAGGAATTACAACAGACAGAACAAAGTCAGCAAGCTTGCAGCTACTGTCAGATGCTGGAATTCCTGTAGGTACCACCACGGCGCTGCGTGGGTGGACTATTGTAAAGAATGGTTCTACCGCAGAGCTAGCATTTAATTATCGAAATAGTGACATTATAGGACAAATGACAGTTGTTCCGTATACTGTGATGCAACTTGACGGAGTTAATAATCAGGTGCAACTACCTTCACCAAATACGCGGATAATGCTCGGTGGTGATACCAATTTATATAGAAGTAGTGCTAATGTTCTTCAGACAGATGGGAGTTTTGCTGCGAATATGGTCTCTATTGGTGGAGTTGTTACCAATCCAACAGATGCCGCAACGAAAGCGTATGTTGATTCTGCAATTGCATTTAATATCAACAACTATTTCTCTGCGCAGGAATATACCGTTACTGATGATAATCAAACAATTAACGCTGCCTCTACTACTTCCATTTTATTACTATCAACTACTCAAGACAGAACGAATTTTACAATAGTATTTCCTGTATTGCCAATGAACGGTCAACTTTTTACCATACTACTCGTCTCTGACCACAGTGTTGGCATTATTAATGACGGCAATATAAACAATGGTAATCCAGCACGTATTGTCAATGAAATAACGAATTTGGATGCTAGCGCTATCGCCACAGCATCAACTGGCGGTGCCGGAGTTACATATATTTATTTTGCCGCAACAAACAGTTGGTATAGGCACTCTAGAGGATAAAGCCCACATATAAAAAATGTTTTGCGTAATATAAAAAAGACTCTTGTTAAATCAAGAGTCTTTTTGTTTGTATTGATTCAATTGATTAGGAACGTAAGTCATTTTTTCCAAAGAGTGAGAATATTAGAAAATAAAGTTTAAACGTTATAAAAGATCTTCAAAAAAACTCTTGTTAAAGCAAGAGTTTTTTTGTTTGTATGGATTCAATTAATAGACAATGTAAATCATTATAAATTATTTCCTAAAAAGGGTTTTTCAATGTTCAATGTACGAATTCCTCGTTTTTTTGGTTTATTTATAGCTTTTTCTTTATTAATTGCACCGCTGCCGCTATCCGCAATTGCGCAAGAAATAGCAATGAATATATCAGAGATAGAAGCTGATATTATTATGCAAAATCCTGATACATCATATGTGTATTTGGGCCACGATCAAAGTAACATAGCGGATATAGTTTCTCAGTTATGCACATTAGACAAAGATGTTAACTCGCCACTACATAAATTACATGAACATATTAATAATGGTTTTTTTATAGCAGAGTATGATTTCGTTATTGATGCACTTGCTCATGCTGAATCAATTATACATAAAAATCACGGTAGATTAGGATCAGAACATCTGGAGAAAATTGTTTCTGATCTTGACGAGATAATTGATAACGTCATGATTGATGAATCGCTAACTCGAGCTCCTCATATAAATTCTTTGGTAGTTAATAGACTTCATGTTGATAAATGGCTTCATGTTCGCAGTAAGTCATTGTTTGATAAACATATCAGAGTTAAAGAAGGCATTCATGCAAGTGGACATTTAAAAGTTGGCAAGTCTGCTAAGTTTAAAAAAAATGTTACCGTTAAAGGGACTCTTTTTGCAGACGATGCAGAAATAGAAAATTTAACCATAACAGGGGCTTTGTCATTCACCGATTTATCCGTTGTTGATGCAACCGTAAGTGGTACATTAACAGTGAACGATATTGTTATTGAAGATTGTATAGATGATTTATGCGTGAATAACTTATCAGTTGTTGATGGATCAGTGAGTGGAACGCTATCTATCAATGATGCTGTAATAAACAACTTAACATTAAGTGGCTCTTTAGCATTTACTGATTTATCAGTCGTTGATGCAACGGTAAGTGGTACATTAACGGTGAACGATATTGTTATTGAAGATTGTATAGCTGATTTGTGCGTGAATAACTTATCAGTCGTTGATGCAACAGTAAGTGGTGCGTTGACAGTAAATGATATTGTCATTGAGGATTGTATAGATGATTTGTGTGTTAATGACCTATCGGTGGTTGATGGATCGGTCAGTGGAACACTATCAATCAATGATGCAGTTATTCAAAACTTAACATTAAGTGGCGCTTTAGCATTTACTGATTTATCAGTCGTTGATGCAACGGTGAGTGGGGCTCTTACGGTTAATGATATTGTTGTTGAAAATTGTATAACCAATTTATGTATTGATCATTTATCTCTAACAGATGAAGTTATACAAAACTTTTTACGTTTTCAAGATTTGGCCGGTGGAGAGTATATTGGTCTGCAAGCACCAAGTGTTGTGCCTACAAGTTACACTCTTACGCTGCCTTCGGCAATACCAACAGCAAATCAAGTATTACGTGCCAATGCAATAACTCCAACTAATTTAGAATGGGCTGCAGGAGGAGGAGGGTCGTCTCCTATACCAGCTATAAGCAAAACGATTTATGTGACAAAATATGGTAACGATACAACAGGTGACGGTTCATTTGATGCACCATACCTTACTCTATCCAAAGCAATTACTGTTGCTAATAGTCTTTCAACATCATCAAATCCAATTACCATTGAAATAAGTACGGGGATTTATGTTGAAAACAATAGTTCAGGCCCGCTGACAGTTTCTGCTGACGGAATTTCTATTGTTGGCGCTTCACGCACTGGAGTATTAATTCTTGGTAACACGCCATCAAATAACTTGCTCTTAGTGAATAATCCGATTCTCATTTCTGATATGACATTTCAATCCTTTGCTCCTTTGGCAACAGGAATAACGCTTTCAGCAGGAAGTTTATCAGTTCTTGAAAATGTACGTGTATTCAACTTTCTCGTTGGAATAAATTGCCTAGGCGTCTCAGTCAATACCTATGGTTTCAACAATTGTACATTTATCGCTAATATAACTGCAATGATGGTTAATAATGCATATATCAATTGTAACAACTGTATATTTTTTGGTTCATCTTCACTAGTTGGTCCTGCTGCCAATACCGGTGTTACCATAACAGGTTCTGGAGCTAATGCATTATTTAGTGGTGGTATTTTTGGTGTTTGCATCACTGGTATTAGTATTACCAATAATGCTTTGGTAACTATAGATGGTACTAATTTTAGATTAAATAAATTTGATGTAGTGCAAAATGGCGCTTCTCATTTGGTTCTTTCTGCATGCGTATTCGAACAAACCACGGGACCGGCTGATATTGATATGCAAATAAGCGGAGCGGGAACTATTGCGGAAATCATAGGTTGCGAATTTAATGGTAACAGCGCTGGAGGGGCACCAGAAGGGAGTGGTATACTTACTACTAATAGCGCTACGGTTAGAATCAGTGGTGGTCGTATGCATAACTATACTACTGCTTTGCAAGTAGGTACTTCATCTGACAGTTCCTCAACAGTTTTATCTGCATCTGCATTGGTAATTCGTGAATGTACAACAGATATATTACAAGAAGGTTCCGCAAGTTTAGCGTTTAGTGCTGGTACTTCTTCAGCGAGTAAAATCAGTATCAATGATCCAACAAATACTGAATTAGCATTCTTTGATATAGAAGACAACCAAGCCCTTACTATTGGATCAACTGCTAATCAAGATACAAGCCTTGTACAAGCTGCAAATGATCCGATTAATCATCCAGAATTAGCTTACAAATCTTCGTTATATTCTGCAGAATCTATGGGATTCAATAACCCATTTGGTAGTGCGTTTTCAAGTTTTGTGATCGCTGATAACGATACGAAATCAGCAACAATTACCACCGACCGCACTAAAATTGCTGGACTGCGATTAGTTTCTGATGAAGGATCTCCAATTGGTGGAACATCAGCTTTGCGTGGTTGGGATATTAATAAAAATGCTTCTACTGCAGAACTTTCATTTGCATATCAAAATACTGATATCGTTGGGCAATCGACCATACCACAACACACTGTAATGCAACTTGATGGGGTAAATAATCAATTACAATTACCAACAGCAAGCACGCAAATTGTATTTTCAGGAGACACGAATTTATATCGCAGTAGCGCAAACGTGTTAAAAACTGATGACAATATGATTATTGGCACCTTAACACCAGATAGAGTTGTAGTTACCGCTCCTATCACTAATCAATTAGCATCAAGCACTGTTACCGGAACTGAACTTGGATATTTATCAGGTGTGACCTCATCAATTCAAACTCAACTCAATGGTAAGGTAAATAAATCTGGCGATACCATGACGGGAACTTTATCAGCAACAGATATTATTGCCAACAATATTTCAACAACAGGATTTTCGGCAACTGATGCAGTAATACAAAATCTTACGGTTAATAATTGCTTAGCAAATCTTTGCGTTAATGCGCTATCTGTTGTTGATGAATCAGTGAGTGGAACTTTATCAGTCAATGATGAAGTAATTAAAAATTTCTTAAGATTTAATGATGCTGCTGGTGGAGAATATGTTGGTCTTAAAGCACCAACTACTGTTCCTTCAAGTTATACATTAACGTTACCCATGGATGCGCCAATAATTGGTCAAACATTACGAGCAGGAGCTATCACGCCAACAGATTTATCATGGGTTACCGAAGGCGGTTCTATTCTGCCTGCAGTAAGTAGAATAATTTACGTAACAACGTATGGTAATGATATAACCGGTGATGGTTCATTCGATTTACCATATGCAAGCCTTGCAAAAGCTATTGATGCGGCTAATCTTCTTTCTTCTGCGTCGGATCCAATTACCATTTCTATTAATACGGGAATATATATTGAGGATAATAGTGCAGGACCATTGTCGCTTACCTCAGATGGAATTTCTATTATAGGAAATGCTGCAAATGGCACGATCATTGTACCCAACACTCCGACTAATGATTTATTACTTATTAATAAAGCAATAATAATGTCGAATATGACTTTCCAATCTTTTGCTCCCTTAGCAACAGGTATTGCTCTTACGAGTGGAACTTTATCGGTATTTAATGAACTTCGGTTTTTTAATTTTCTTATAGGTGTAAGCTGTTCGGGTACAAGCACTGATACCTATGAATTTAATAACTGTTTATTTGTAAATAATAATACGGGTGCTAGTATTAATGATGTTGTTTTTTCAAGCAACAGTTCTAGTTACATTGGTACAACAATAGGAGTAGGTGTTCCCGCAAATACTGGTTTGTCTATTACGGGAGCTTCCTGTATCGCTATACTTACTGGAGGAACAATAGCTTCTTGTATTACCGGCATGGATATAACGGGGAATGCTACAGCTACTATTAACGCTTTAAGCTTTAAGTTCAATGCCTTTGATGTTGTACAGACTGGGGCTTCAAAATCGACATTATCTAGTTGTACTTTTGAATTAACAACTGATCCTTCTGATATTGATGTACAAGTAAGCGGAGCTGGAACCTTTGCAGAACTTATGGGTTGCGAATTTAATGGTAATAGTTCTCTTGGGGTTACTGAATCCATGGGGGTATTGGTCTCTGATAATGCATCTGTCCACATAAGTGGTGGTACATTGCATAATTATACAACTGGTATCCAAGTAGGTATATCCTCAGATACTGCTTCTACGGCACTTTCTACTTCAGCATTTATCATCAATAATTGTGTTACTGATATCCAGCAAGAAGGATCTTCTACATTAAGTTTTAATGCCAGCACTGCTTCATCAAGTAAAATAATAATAAATGATTCTACTAATGTCACACTTGCTTTCTTTGATTTGGATACTAACAGTGCTCTTACTATTGGATCATTATCTGATCAAGATACTACTCTTATTCAAGTTGCTATAACACCTACTAATAACCCAGAAATTAATTATTTATCTTCACTTTATTCTACTCAAGCATTAGGATTTGATAATTCCTTACTAACTAATCCATCTTCATGGTTCATGCTTTCCAATGATGAAGCTTATTTCACAGGAATTACGAAGGATAGAACTCAAATTACAGGCCTTCGATTAGTTTCTGATACAGGTTCGCCAATTGGAGGAACTTCTGCACTACGCGGATGGAATGTAAATAAAAATGCTTCTACAGCAGAACTTTCATTCAACTATCAAAACACTGATATTGTTGGTCAAAGCGTAGTACCGCAATATACTGTTATGCAACTTGATGGAGTGAATAATCAACTTCAATTACCAACAGCAGCGACACAAATTGTGTTTACTGGTGATACTAACTTGTATCGTAGCAGTGCAAATGTGTTAAAGACTGATGACAATATGATTGTTGGCACCCTAACACCAGACCGTGTCGTAGTTACCGCGCCTGTTACCAATCAACTTGCTTCCAGCGCTGTTACCGGAACAGAACTTGGTTATTTATCAGGAGTGACTTCGTCAATTCAAACTCAATTGAATGGTAAAGTGAACAGATCTGGCGATACTATGACCGGAACTTTATCAGCAACTGATATTATCGCTAATAATATTTCCACAACAGGATTTTCAGCAACCGATGCTGTCATTACTAATTTACAAGTGACAAAAATGTCTGTTACAGACGCAACGGTGACTGGTACATTGTCTCTTAACGATGTGATAGTGGAAGACTTGTTTGTAACAACACTATCAGCAACTGATGCAATTATACAAAATGCTACCATTGCCAGTTTATCTACAACCGATGCAATTATTCAAAATCAAACAAGTACTACTTTTTCAACAACAGATGCGATTATTCTTAGTGGAACTGTTGCAACGCTTTCTTCTACTGATGCAACTATTCAAACCTTGCGCGTTCAAGATCTGACCGTCACTGACTGTATTGCTAATTTGTGCGTAAATACATTGTCTGTTGTTGATGAATCAGTTAGTGGAACATTGTCTGTTAACGATGAAGTTATTAATGATTTCTTGCGATTTACTGATAATGCAGGTACAAAATTTATTGGTATCAAAGCTCCAACAGCCATAACATCAAGCTATACTGTTTCATTGCCCGCAACAGCTCCGACAGCAAATCAAGTATTGCGTGCAAATGCCACAACGCCAACCAACCTTGAATGGGCAACTGAAGGTGGATCTGTCTTACCTACCTCCAGCAAAATGATTTATGTTGCAAAATATGGTAATGACGTAACAGGAAACGGATCGTTTAATACTCCTTATTTGACATTATCCAAAGCAATCACTGTTGCGAATGGTCTGGCTTCAGCAATTAATCCAATTACCATTATTATCGAAGGTGGCATATATGTTGAGAACAATAGTGTTGTTCCATTGACAATAACAGCAACAGGAATCTCAATTGTCGGTGATTCTGCCAATGGTGTAATCATTTCACCAAGTACTCCTGCAAATGATCTTCTTTCAATTACTAATACAACACGCATTTCCAATCTAACATTCCAATCTTCTTCGCCGTTAGCTACAGGTATTTCATTCAGTGCTGGTAATTTGTCTGTCTTGACTAACGTGCGAGTGGTTAACTTTCTTATAGGTGTTAATTGTGCAGGAGGCTCTCCTAATTCATATGGCCTCAATGAATGTCTTTTTGTAAACAATAGCACTGCCCTTCGCGACGATAATTCATTTGTTGAATGTAATAATTGTACTTTCTTTGGAGTACCGTCTGTCTCTGGACCTGCAGCTAATACAGGAATTGATATCTCTGGTTCTTCGGGACGGTTAGTGATAACTGGTGGTGTATGTGGTGTTTGTAATGCTGGTATTAACATTAGCAATGATGCAAACCTTACGGTTAGCGCAGTAAGCTTCCGTGGTAATGCTTTTGATATTACACAAACAGGTCCGTCAAATATGGTTATTTCTGGATGTACTTTTGAGCTAACCAATGATCCAGCAGATATTGATATACAGGTGACTGGTATTGGAGCAAATGCTCAAATAATTGGATGTGAATTTGATGGTAGGAATTTGGCAGGATCCCCTGAAGGAACAGGTATTTTGGTTACAAGTGATGCTTCTGTCAGTATTAATGGCAGCAGTGTTCATGGTTATGGAACTGGTATACAAGTTGGATTGTCAACTGATAGCTCTTCAACAACTTTGTTTGCATCAGCTGTAGGTATTCGTAATTGTATAACAGATCTTTTGCAGCAAGGCTCTGCTACGGTTAATTTTAATTCCGGAAGTGCTGAAGGTAGCGCAATTATCATTAATGATTCAACAAATGTCACGCTGGCATATTTTGATTTAGAAAATAATAATGCTCTTAATATTGGATCAAGAGCAGATCAAGATATCAACTTATTACAAGCAGACATCGCAGCAGGTCTTAATGTTGGGCTTTCATATAAATCGTCATTATATTCTACGCAGGCAATAGGACTTACTGATGTCACAGTTAATCCAACTACATTATTCGCTTTAGGAAATGATAATACAACTTTATCTTCAATTACTGCTGATCGTAGCAAAATAGCAGGATTGCGATTAGTTTCTGATACAGGTTCGCCAATTGGAGGAACTTCTGCACTACGCGGATGGGATATTAATAAAAACGCTGATACAGCAGAATTAGCATTTATGTACCAAAATAGTGATATTGTTGGAGAGCCTACCGTAGCTCAATATACCGTAATGCAACTTGATGGAACTAACAATCAGCTCCAATTACCAACAGCAGGAACACAGATTGTTTTCGCAGGTGATACCAATCTGTATCGCAGTAGTTCTAATGTGCTGCAGACAGATAGCAACTTGATTGTTAATACGCTAACACCTGGTTATGTTGTGGTAACAGATCCTATCACTAATCAATTAATTTCTAGTCCTGTTACTGATGACGAATTGGCATTTCTTTCTGGAACAGTAGCTGCTCTTCAAGCGCAAATTGATGGTAAAGTTTCAAAATCTGGTGACACCATGACAGGAACTTTAGAACTGCCTGCAGGTTCAACGTCATCACCATCTCTTATTTTCACTGATAGCGTGACAACAGGTTTATCAGCAAATTTAAATACGTTATCATTCACTACAAATGGTAATGAAGCTATGTCTATAGATTCTGTAGGTGTTGTAACGATTGATGCACTTACCACTCCTGGAGTTTTGCATAATAATGCATCAGGTAATATATCAAGTTCGTTGATTGTTGATGCAGATATCGCCAATTCCACTATAAGTAATGCCAAGCTTGCAACAATTGCAAGCACTGACACCCCAGGAAATATCGTTGTTCGTGATGGGTTTGGTAATTTTGCTACTAATAAGATCACTATTGACGGCTCGATAATTAATCCAACTGATGCTGCAACAAAAGCATATGTGGATGCGGTAGCAGCAACAGGAATAGTTGCACATCCACCAGCGCTTGTTGTGAGCACAACTAATGTTGCTCTTACTGGTTTACAAACAATCGATAGCGTATCGCTCGCGGCAAATGATCGAGTGCTCCTTGTAGGACAAACAGATCCGGTAGAAAATGGCTTGTGGCTTGCACAAGCCGGAGCGTGGACTCGACCTGCTGACTTTAATACTGGAGATACAGCAGGGCAGGCATATGTATTAATAACATCAGGAGCAATTTACGAGGGATCAAGCTGGTTATGTAGCACTCCTAATGCCATTATAGATACCGATCCCATCGCGTTCTCGCTCTTTACACTACCTGATGTAACCACAGGTGCCAATATTGGAGCAGGAACAGGATTGGTATTTAAAAATAAAACAGGTGCTACGTTAAATTTCAGATCACTTATTGCAGGTACGCATACAACAATTACAACAAATACAGATGATATCACATTTACTGTTGATGCAACTGCAACTAATACTCCAAGTACTATTGTCTCACGTGATGCATCAGGTAATTTTGCTGCGGGCACTATAACTGCTAGTTTAACTGGTGCAGCATCACTTAACGTTCTCAGAGCTGGTGACACGATGACTGGTGCATTACAATTGCCAGCTGGAACAACGGCATTGCCATCACTCAAATTTACTGGTAGTACAACGACAGGCCTTTCTGCTAACTCAGACATTTTATCATTCAGCACAGCAGGCACAGAGCGCATGAAAATTAATGCAACAGGTATTGTCTCTATTAATAATCTGACATCAACTGGTATTGTACATAATGATGCATCCGGTGATCTATCAACATCTCTCATTGTTAACGCTGATATTGATCCAGCAGCTGCCATAGTAGACACTAAATTAGCAACTATTTCTACTGCAGGAAAAGTTGCCAATTCAGCAACAACAGCAACAAGTAGTAATACTCCAAACACAATAGTATTACGTGATGCTTCTGGTAATTTTAATGCTGGTACCGTAATAGCAAGTCTACAGGGTGCAGCATCTGCCAACGTTTTGAGAGCCGGTGACACGATGACTGGCACATTGCAATTACCAGCAGGAACATCTGCCTTACCATCGCTTGTGTTTACCGGTAGTACAACATCTGGTTTATCCGCAAATGCTGGTAGTTTATCAATTAATACCAATGGTATCGAACGCATAAATATAGCCTCTGGTGGTGCAATATCCATTGATGCATTTACTGCGGCTGGTGTTGTTCATAATGATTCTTCAGGCAATTTATCAAGTTCACTTATTACAAACGCTGATATTGTGGCCGCTGCAGGTATCGTTGATACTAAACTCGCAACAATTTCTACTGCAGGTAAGGTTGCAAATTCTGCAACTAGTGCAACAAGCTCAAACACTGCTAACACTATTGTTCTGCGTGATGGATCAGGTAATTTTTCGGCCGGAACAATTACGGCAAACTTAAATGGTAATGCCACAACAGCTACAACTGCTACGACAGCAACTACAGCAACTAACTTTACAGGCTCATTAAGTGGCGATGTAACCGGAACCCAGAGTGCAACAATAGTGAGTTTTGTTGGTGGACAAACTGCTGCAGATGTTGCGACAGCTACTGTTGCTGCAAATGCTGCGACAAGTTCTAATACTGCAAGTACGATAGTCAAGCGTGATGCATTAGGCAATTTTTCTGCAACAACCATTACTGCAAACTTAAATGGTAATGCTACAACGGCTACAACTGCTAATAATGCCACAAATTTCACGGGATCACTCAGTGGTGATGTTACCGGAACGCAAAGTGCAACAGTTGTCAGTACTGTTGGTGGTCAAACAGCTGCAAACGTTGCTGCTGCAACAGTTCTTGCCAATGCTGCAACAAGCGCCAATACCGCTAGCACAATTGTTAGACGCAGCGCGTCTGGAGGATTTTCTGCTGGCGCAATTAGTGTAACTGATGAAGTGATAAGTACATCATTAACAGTAACTCCATTTAGTACAGCAGGCGTCGTGCACAATAATGCTTCAGGTTTACTATCAAGCTCATTAATCGTTAATGCTGATGTTGATCCAGCTGCTGCTATCGTGGACACTAAACTTGCAACGATTTCTACACCTGGTAAGGTTGCTAATTCAGCAACAACAGCAACAAGTAGTAATACTGCAAATACTATTGTACTACGTGACGCATCAGGTAACTTTAATGCTGGTACAATTATTGCGAGTTTAACTGGGGCTGCATCATTGAACGTACTCAAAGCTGGTGACACGATGACTGGTGCATTACAATTGCCGGCGGGAACAACAGCAATTCCATCACTAGTGTTTACTGGTAGCACTACAACCGGTTTATCTGCATCTTCAGGTGATTTATCATTAAGCACGAGCGGATCAGAACGATTGAAAATAAGCTCTGGTGGAACAATTTCTGTTGATGGATTTACCAGCGCAGGAGTTGTGCATAATGATTCTTTAGGTAACTTATCAAGTTCTTTAATCGTAAATGCCGATGTTTCAGCATCAGCCGCTATAACAGATACCAAATTAGCCACTATTTCTACAGCAGGTAAAGTTGCTAATTCAGCAACAACAGCAACAAGCAGTAACATTGCAAATACAATTGTACTACGCGATGCGCTCGGTAATTTCTCAGCGGGAACTATTACCGCAAACTTAAATGGTAATGCTTCAACAGCAACTACCGCCACAACCGCTACTACGGCAACCACAGCGACAACGGCCACTAATTTTACTGGATCATTAAGCGGTGATGTTACAGGAACGCAAAGCGCAACAGTCGTGAGCTTGGTTGGTGGCCAAACAGCTGCAAATGTTGCAGCGGGAACAGTTCTTGCCAATGCTGCAACAAGCGCCAATACCGCTAGCACAATTGTTAGACGCAGCGCATCTGGAGGATTTTCTGCTGGCGCAATTAGTGTAACTGATGAAGTGGTAAGTACATCACTAACAGTAACTCCATTTAGCACAGCAGGCATTGTACACAATGATGCAACAGGTCTTTTATCAAGTTCTCTTATCGTAAACGCTGATGTTGCTGCGGGAGCAGGAATTGTAGACACTAAACTTGCAACAATTTCCACAGCAGGCAAAGTTGCCAATTCAGCAACAACAGCAACCAGCAGCAATACAGCAAATACCATCGTACTGCGTGACGCATCAGGTAACTTTAATGCTGGTACTGTAATTGCAAGTTTAACCGGTGCCGCATCATTGAACGTACTCAAAGCTGGAGACACGATGACTGGTACATTACAATTGCCAGCGGGAACAGCCGCATTGCCATCGCTTGTATTTACCGGAAGCACAACAACAGGATTGTCGGCAAGTGCAAGTAATTTATCATTCAGTACAAGCGCTGTAGAACGGATGAAAATATCATCAAGTGGAACGATTTCGATCGATGGATTTGTATCGCCAGGAATTGTTCACAATGATGCTTCAGGTAACTTATCAAGCTCGCTTATTGTTGATGCTGATATTAGTTCGTCGGCAGCAATATCTGATACCAAGCTTGCAACAATAAGTACTGCTGGTAAAGTTGCCAATTCTGCAACAACGGCAACAAGCAGTAATACTCCGAATACAATAGTTCTACGTGATGCATCAGGTAATTTTTCTGCGGGTACTATCACTGCAAGCTTAAATGGTAATGCCACTACTGCAACAACTGCAACTAATGCTACCAATTTCACCGGATCATTAAGCGGCGATGTTACAGGAACTCAAAGTGCAACAGTTGTCAGTACTGTTGGTGGTCAAACAGCTGCAAACGTTGCTGCTGCAACAGTGCTTGCTAATGCTGCAACCAGCGCCAACACAGCAAGCACAATCGTCAGACGCACTGCATCAGGTGGTTTTTCTGCTGGTGCAATTAGTGTAACTGATGAAGTAGTGAGCACATCATTAACAGTAACACCGTTTAGTACAGCTGGTGTTGTTCATAATAATGCATCAGGGTTGCTATCAACATCACTGATTGTAAACGCAGATGTGGATCCAGCTGCAGCTATCGTGGACACTAAACTTGCAACCATTTCTACCGCAGGTAAAGTTGCCAATTCAGCAACAACTGCAACAAGTTCTGATACTGCCAACACTATTGTGCTTCGTGATGCATCTGGCAACTTTGCAACAAATATGATTACTATTGATGGCACAACGACTAATCCAACCGATGTTGCGACAAAAGCATATGTTGATTCTATTGCAGGTTCGCCAGGAACAAATCTTAATACCCCAAACACCACTGTTAAACGCGATGGAACGGGTAGTTTTGCTGCACAAGTAGTCAGTGTTGTTGATACAGTTGCAAGTGGCAATCTTGTGCTGAGTACCAATCCAAGTACTTCAACAGCAGGCAATATTTTGAAAGGATCTAATAGATTTATTCATAATTTCGGAACAAATAATACATTTGTTGGTGTTAATACAGGTAATTTCACTATGACTGGTACTGGGCAAAATAGTATATTTGGTGCCTCTTCTTTTGCAGTAGTTACAAGTGCTAACAACAACACTGGAATTGGTTACAATACCTTTGCATCACTTTCATCAGGCAATAATAATATTGCAATTGGTTCTGGTGCTGCAGCATCACTGACCACAGGAAGTGGTAATATTTACATTAATGCTAACACTGGCGGTGGTGGTGAAAACAATACAATACGAATTGGAACATCACAGACAAGTTGCTTTATCCAAGGTATCAACGGTGTAAACCAAGGCGGACCTAATATTCTTTCAGTCTTTAGTAACACAGCGGGTCAACTTGGAACACAATCGTCATCAATTCGCTATAAAGATGATGTGCAAGATATGAATGAACAATCATCAGCAGTACTTCAATTAAGACCTGTAACGTTTGTGTATAAAACAGATGAAACAAAATCACCACAATACGGACTCATTGCAGAAGAAGTAGATGAAATATTCCCTAATATTGTTGTAAGAAATAAGGATAATGAGATAGATGCAGTTCAATATCATGTGTTGCCTATACTATTACTGAATGAAATGAAAAAACAACAAACAACTATTGAGAATCTTACTTCAACTGTTGATGTTATGAATAATGCAATGTGCAGCCTGAGGGAACAGTTGCAGGAATTTATGGAACGAGTGAAAACTCTGGAAGCAAACGCTTAAAACAACACAAATAATCACAATATAAGAAAAGACTCCTAAATAAATAGTAGTCTTTTCTTATGTTGATGGTGATGCAGAAAATTATACGTCAATAGGAATGAGACGCTTTATAACAAAAAAAATGATAAAAAGACTCTTGTTAAATCAAGAGTCTTTTTGTTTGTATTGATTCAACCAAAGTGTCTGAGCAAATTTTCTTCAGAAGGATTTTTATGTTTAATATACGATTAAGTCGTTTTTTTGGTTTATTCATATCTACTGCTCTGTTGGTTGCGCCATTACCTTTATCGGCAATAGCGCAAGAAATAGCAATGGATATATCAGACATTGAAGCTGATATTATTACTCAAAATCCTGATGAATTATATATATATTTAGGCAGAGATCGAAGTGATATAGCAGATATTGTCGCCGAATTATGTATGTTAGATGAAGATGTTAATTCACCACTACATAAATTACATGAACATATTAATAATGGGTTTTCTGTAGCAGAACGCGATGCTGTTCTGCAAGCCCTTGCATATGCAGAATCAATTGTACATAAAAATAATGGTCGATTAGCGCCAGAGCGTCTAGAGAAAATAGTTTCTGATCTTGATGGGATAATTGATAACGTCATGATAGAAGAATCACTAACTCGAGCCCCTCATATAAATTCTTTAGTAGTTAATAGACTTTATATTGATAAATGGTTTCACGTTCGCAGTAAAGCGCAATTTGATAAACACATCAGAACAAAACAAGGTATTACAGCGAGTGGCCATCTGAAGGTTGGTAAATCTGCTACCTTTAGAGATGATGTTATGGTTGAGGGAATATTGTCTGCTGCGAATGCAGAAATAGAAAATTTAACACTAACGGGATCTTTGTCATTCACCGATTTGTCCATTGTTGACGCAACGGTAAGTGGCACGTTAACAGTGAACGATATTGTTATTGAGGATTGCATAGATGATTTGTGCGTTAACGCGGTATCTGTTGTTGATGGATCAGTCAGTGGAACACTATCAATTAATGATGCTGTAATAAATAACTTAACATTAAGTGGCGCTTTAGCATTTACTGATTTATCAGTTGTTGATGCAACAGTAAGTGGAGCATTATCTGTTAATGATGAAGTACTCAATGGTTCACTTCAACTTACATCATTTAGTACTGCAGGCGTTATTCATAATGATTCTTCTGGACTTTTATCAAGCTCATTAATTGTCAATGCAGATGTTGCTGCGGGAGCAGCTATTGTTGATACTAAGTTAGCAACAATTAGTACTACTGGTAAAGTAGCTAACTCTGCTACAACGGCAACAAGTGTTGATACGCCAAATACCATTGTACTACGTGATGGTTCCGGTAATTTTGCAACAAACATGATCACTGTTGATGGTACGGTTACTAATCCAACCGATGTAGCAACAAAAGCTTATGTTGATTCGTCAGGTGGAGCCGCCACTGGTGCGAACGTTGGTACTGGTACAGGTCTTATTTTCAGAGACAAGACGGGAAACAATATAAACTTTAAAACGTTACTCAATGGACCTCATTTTGCTCTTGTCAATAATACTAATGATATAACTCTCGCGACAGATGCAACAAGTGCTAATATAGCTAGTACTATTGTAGCTCGTGATGCATCAGGAAACTTCTCAGCAGGCACAATTACTGCAGCCTTAAGTGGTAACGCAACTACTGCCAACTCGGCAACTAACGCAACCAATTTTACCGGATCACTTGTTGGAGATGTAACAGGTACGCAGGGCGCAACAGTAGTGAGTTTAGTTGGTGGACAAACGGCTGCAAACGTTGCTTCTGCTGCTGTTCTTGCCAATGCTGCCACATCTGCAAACATTGCAAATACAATTGTAAAACGTGATGCTTCAGGCAATTTTTCTGCTGGTGCGATAAGCGTTAATGATATATCAGCTGTTGACGTAACAGTGAGTGGTACATTAACGGTAAATGATATTATTGTTGAAGATTGTATAACAAATTTATGTGTTGAGCATTTGTCTGTAACTGACGAAGTTATACAAGATTTTTTACGTTTTCAAGATTTTACAGGAGGAGAGTATATTGGCCTGCAAGCGCCAAGTGTTGTACCTACCAGTTATACGCTTACATTACCCTCAACAGTTCCAACTGCAAATCAGGTATTACGTGCTAATTCAATAACTCCAACAAATTTAGAATGGGCGGCAGGAGGGGGAGGTGCGTCTCCTATACCAGCTATAAGCAAAACGATTTATGTAACAAAATATGGTAATGATACAACAGGAGATGGTTCATTTGATGCACCATATCTTACTCTTTCTAAAGCAGTTACTGTTGCCAATGGTCTTGCAACATCATCTAATCCAATTACAATTGAGATAAGCTCTGGTATCTATGTTGAGAATAATAGTACAGGTCCACTCACTATTACAGCTAATGGTATTTCTATAGTAGGCGCTTCCCGAACGGGAGTGCTCATTCTTGGTAACACACCAACTAATAATTTACTTTTCGTAAACAATCCCATACTTATTTCTGATATAACGTTTCAATCCTTTGCTCCTTTAGCCACAGGAATAACACTTTCTGCCGGAAGCTTATCTGTTCTTGAGAATGTGCGAGTGTTCAATTTTCTTGTTGGGATAAACAGCATCGGCGTCGCAACAAATTCATATGGTTTTAATAATTGTACCTTTGTCGCCAATAGTACGGCAATGACGGTTAATAATGCATATATTAATTGTAATAACTGTATTTTTTTTGGTTCGTCTTCTCTTGTTGGTCCTGCAGCAAATACAGGTCTTACTATAACCGGTAGTAGCGCAAATGTGTTAATTTCAGGCGGTATTTTTGGAATTTGCACAACTGGTATGAACATTTCTGGCAATGCATTAGTGAGTGTTGACGGTACTAGTTTTAGGCTCAATACATTCGATGTTGTGCAAAATGGAGCTTCACGTTTAGTTCTTGCCGCATGTATTTTTGAGCAAACAACAGGTTCAGCAGATATTGATATGCAAATAAGTGGAGCTGGAACTCTTGCTGAAATCATAGGTTGTGAGTTTAATGGTAATAGCGCTGGAGGAGTACCAGAAAGCACCGGAATCATCTGCTCGAATAATGCCACCGTACGGCTTAGTGGTGGACGTATGCATAATTATACTACAGCACTACACATTGGAACCCCTGCAGATACCTCTTCAACAACATTGTCGGCTTCTGCTTTAGTAATTCGTGACTGTACAACTGATATTGTACAAGAAGGATCTTCTTCGTTGAGTTTTAGCGCAGGTACAGCTACAGCAACTAAGATAAGCATTAATGATTCAACAAATGTTACAGTCGCATTCTTTGATATAGAAGACAATAATGCTCTTACTATTGGGTCTTTTGCCGATATGGATACCTCTTTGGTTCAAGCAGCTATAGATCAGTTAAATCATCCAGAATTAGCTTACAAATCTTCGTTATATTCTGCAGAATCTATGGGATTCAATAACCCATTTGGTAGTGCGTTTTCAAGTTTTGTGATCGCTGATAACGATACGAAATCAGCGACAATTACCACCGACCGCACTAAAATTGCTGGACTGCGATTAGTTTCTGATGAAGGATCACCAATCGGCGGAACATCAGCATTGCGTGGTTGGGATATTAATAAAAATGCTTCCACTGCCGAACTTTCATTTGCATATCAAAACACTGATATTGTTGGGCAAATAGCAGTCCCGCAATATACCGTTATGCAACTTGATGGTTTAAATAATCAGCTGCAACTACCAACAGCTGGCACGCAAATAGTCTTTGATACTGACACTAATTTATATAGAAGCAGTGCAAACGTATTAAAAACAGATGATAACTTTATTGTTGGCACCTTAACGCCAGATCGAGTTGTTATCACCGATGCTGGGACTAACCAACTATCCTCAAGCGCGGTTAGCGCTACTGAACTTGGATATCTATCAGGCGTTACATCACCAATTCAAACTCAAATCAATGGCAAAATTAATAGGTCTGGTGATACCATGACTGGTCCATTATCAGCAACTGATATTGTTGTTACCAATTTAACAGCAACAACCTTATCTTCTACTGACGCAGTGATACAAAATCTTACCGTAAATAACTGTATCACTAATTTATGTGTTAATACATTATCAGTTGTTGATGAATCAATCAGTGGAACACTATCAGTCAATGACGAAATCATTAACGCAACCTTGCGCTTCAATGATGCTGCCGGTGGAGAATATGTGGGCATTCAAGCGCCAAGTATTGTTCCTATCAGTTATACATTATCATTACCTTCAACAGTACCAACTATAAATCAAACATTGCGTGCCGGTTCAGTAACGGCAACTAATTTGGAATGGGCAACAGAAGGAGGATCAATTACACCTATAGTCAGTAAGGTAATTTATGTTACAACATATGGTAATGATACTACCGGTAATGGATCATTTGATCTGCCATATGCAACTCTTTCTAAAGCAATTGATATTGCAAATAGCCTTGCATCAGCATCAAATCCCATTACTATTCTTATCAGTTCGGGTGTGTATATTGAAGATAATAGCGCAGGTCCATTAACAGTTACTACCGATGGAATTTCTATAATTGGAGACTCTGCAAGCGGGGTAATCATAATTTCTAATACGCCAGCAAACGATTTGCTTTTGGTTAATAATGCAATAATCATTTCTAATATGACTTTTGAATCTTTTGCTCCCTTAGCAACGGGTATTTCGTTCACCGCTGGTAGCCTAACTGTTCTAAGTAATGTACGCGTATTTAACTTTCTTATCGGTATAAATTGTGCGGGTGGAGCAAATGATTCTTATGAATTTAATAACTGTTTTTTTGTTGTCAATGCAACAGGGCTGAACATTAATAATGTTCTTGCTGAATGTAATGACAGTACTTTTCTTGGAGTTCCAATAGGAGATCCTTCTATTGCTAACATAGCTGTGAATATAACAGGAGCTGCTTCTATTGTCATAATAACGGGCGGCGTATGTGCTTCATGTTTGACTGGCGCTAGTGTAACTGGTAATGCGAGTGCAACGATCAATGCGGTTAGTTTTAGGTTTAATACTTTTGATGTTGTACAAGATGGCGCATCGCGTTTAACACTATCTGGATGTACCTTTGAACTTACAAATGGACCAACAGACATTGATGTTCAAGTGAATGGCGCAGGAACTTCTACTGAAATAATTGCGTGCGAGTTTAGCGGCAGCAGTGTACTTGGTTCACCTGAAGCAACGGGCATATTGGTTACTGACAATGCGGTTGTCAATATTAGTGGTGGCACCATGCATAACTATACTACAGGTATACATATTGGTGTTCCTGGTGATACTTCTTCAACAGGACTTGCTGCATCAGCATTGATTATTCAAGATTGCACAACTGATATTGTGCAGGAAGGATCTTCTGCGTTAAACTTTAGTGGTAGTACTGCTGCTAGTAGTAAAATCATCATAAATGACCCTGCTAATGTTCAGCTTGCATTCTTTGATTTAGATAAACAAACTGTTCTAACAATTGGGTCAACAGCTAACGTTGATACTTCTCTTATTCATGCAATTATACATCCAACTGATCATCCCCATATTGACTACTTATCATCATTATATTCAACACAGGCCATAGGATTTAAAAATGGTTTTGCTATTCCATCAACGTGGTTTGTTACGTGTAATGAAAATACAAGCCTGGCATCAATTACTACTGATCGTACCAAAATATCAGGCCTTAGATTAGTTTCTGATAAAGGCTCACCCATTGGCGGAACGTCTGCATTACGTGGATGGGATATCGCTAAGAATGGTTCTGCGGCAGAATTAGCATTTAAGTATCAAAATACTGATATTGTTGGTCAAATAGCAGTTCCGCAATACACAATCATGCAACTTGATGGCCTTAATAATCAGCTGCAACTACCAACAGCTGGCACACAAATAGTATTTGATGCTGATACTAATTTATATAGAAGCAGCGCCAATGTATTAAAAACTGATGATAACTTTATTGTTGGTGCCTTAACGCCAGATAGAGTTGTTATCACCGATGCTGGCACTAACCAACTGTCATCAAGTGCTGTTACGAGTACAGAACTTGGGTATCTTTCTAGTGTAACCTCTTCAGTTCAAACGCAATTAAACAGCAAGGTAAATAGATCTGGTGATACCATGACAGGGCCTTTATCAGCAACTGATATTGTTGTTACCAATCTATCTGCAACAACACTATCTGCTACCGATGCAATAATACAAAGCGCAACGGTTATTACGCTTTCAGCAACTGATGAAGTAGTGCAAAACATACAAGCAATAAACATATCCGTTGTTGATGGAACAGTAACAGGAACATTATCGGTAAATGATGAAGTTGTTAAAACCACCTTGCAATTTAATGATGCTGCTGGAGGGGAATATGTAGGGCTTCAAGCACCGTCTATTGTACCTACAAGTTATACGTTATCATTGCCATCGACAGTACCAATAGTAAATCAAACATTACGTGCTGGTTCAGTAACGGCAACTAATTTAGAATGGATAACTGAAGGTGGATCAATCGAACCTGCGGTAAGTAAAACTATTTATGTTACAACATATGGAAATGATATAACGGGTAATGGATCATTTGATCTACCATATGCAAGTCTTGCACAAGCAATTAATACAGCTAACAGCCTATCATCGTCATCAAATCCAATCACTATTCTTATTAGTTCAGGTATATATGTTGAAGATAATAGTGCGGGTCCATTAATAGTTTCTACTGATGGAATTTCTATAATTGGAGATTCTGCAGGTGGAGTAACAATAATATCTAATACGCCAACAAACGATTTACTTTTGGTTAACAATGCAATAATAATTTCTAATATAACTTTTGAATCTTTTGCTCCTTTGGCGACGGGTATTTCTTTCACTGCTGGTAGCCTGACCATATTAAGTAATGTACGCGTATTTAACTTTCTTATCGGTATCAATTGTGCAGGCGGAGCAAATGATTCCTATGGATTTAATAACTGTATCTTTGTTGCTAACGGAACAGGATTGAGTGTTAATAATGTTCTTGTTGAATGTAATGACGCTACTTTTCTTGGAGTTCCCATAGGAGTTCCCTCTATTGCTAATACCGGTGTTAGCATAACAGGAGCTGCTTCTATTGTTATAATAACGAGCGGTATATGTGCTTCATGTTTGACTGGTGTTAATACAACCGGTAATGCAAGTGCAACTATCAATGCGGTCAGTTTTAAGTTTAATACCTTTGATATTGTACAGGATGGTGCATCACATTTAACCTTATCTGGATGTACCTTTGAGCTTACGAATGGATCAACAGATATCGATGTTAGTATAAGTGGCGCAGGGACTTCTACTGAAATAATTGCGTGTGAGTTTAGCGGCAGTAATGTTCTTGGTGTACCTGAGGCAACAGGTATATTGGTTACTGATAATGCTATTGTTGATATTAGTGGTGGCATCATGCACAACTATACTACAGGCATACATATTGGTGCATCTAGTGATACTGCTTCAACGAGACTTGCTGCTTCGGCACTTATTATTAAAGATTGTACAACTGATGTTGTGCAAGAAGGTTCAGCAGCATTTAGTTTGAATGCAAGTACTGCTTCCAGTACCAAATTTATCGTAAATGATGCTACCAATCTTGAGCTTGCATTTTTTGACTTAGATGCTAATGGTGCACTCACTATTGGTTCAACGGCAGATATGAATACATCTTTGATTCAGGTTGATATTATTGCCGGAAACTCTCCGGGAATTAATTATAAATCATCGCTCTATTCTACCCAAGCCATAGGTTTTGAAAATCCTCTGAACGATTCATCCTTGTTTCTTCTGTCAAATGACGAAGCTCATTTGACGGGAATAACAACTGATCGAACCAAAATTTCTGGCCTTCGATTGGTTTCTGATGAGGGCTCTCCGGTAGGTGGAACTTCTGCATTACGCGGATGGGATGTCAATAAAAATGGTTCTTCCGCAGAATTAGCATTTAACTATCAAAATACTGATATTGTTGGCCAAATCGCTATTCCACAATACACCGTTATGCAACTTGATGGATTCAATAATCAGCTACAACTACCAACCGCTGGTACACAAATAGTATTTGATACTGATACTAACTTATATAGAAGCAGTGCAAACGTATTAAAGACTGATAATAACTTTATTGTTGGCACACTAACACCAGACAGGGCTGTTGTCACAGCACCAATTACCAATCAACTTTCATCAAGCGCTGTTACAGGAACTGAACTCGGGTATCTATCGGGCGTAACTTCATCAGTGCAAACGCAGCTTAATAGTAAAGTGAACAAATCTGGTGACACCATGACAGGCACCTTATCAGCAACTGATATTATTGCTAACAATATAGCAGTAACAGGCTTTTCAGCCACTGATGCAATACTGCAAAACACAACAATTACAACACTATCAGTGACCGATGAAATAATACAAAATATAAAAGCAACAAATATAT
>Ga0105240_10002196_pt1 | contig 31846 bp, 27 predicted proteins | sample KBSC54metaG_FD_80426 | JGI IMG/M metagenome (GOLD analysis project Ga0105240, IMG submission 80426) | Corn rhizosphere microbial communities from Kellogg Biological Station, Michigan, USA - KBS C5-4 metaG | ecosystem: Host-associated > Plants > Roots > Rhizosphere > Soil | place: Michigan, USA... | reverse complement strand
GGTTTGTTCCGTCGTGCGCCGGGGATTGGGTTTGTTCCGTCGTGCGCCGGGGATTGGGTTTGTTCCGTCGTGCGCCGGGGATTGGGTTTGTTCCGTCGTGCGCCGGGGACGAACCCAAGAATCCGCGACTTCTTGGGTTCGTTTCGCCGAAGCGAAAGGTGTCGTCTGGCCGGCTGGATTACAAAGAAATATTCAAATGTCAAAGACCGCTGGAGACGCCGGCAGCAAGTGCCGCACCTCTCGACTGAGATTATAAACTGCCGACTATAGGACAATCAGGTCAAGTTGTTTGTTTTCAAGTGACAACTGCTTGTCAACGGGAATCCGAGGCAGGACAAACCCCGGAATGATGCGAGTCTGCAATGAGGAACGATCGGCAATGCGCGGAGACCACGCTCATCGAAGTAGGCGATCAGCGAATGAACTCGATTTGACCGATACCCGCGGTGAGAATCGGCTCGAACTCGTGCCGGTCGGCCGTTTCCAAGCGGGCTCCAAGGCGACGCGCCAGCGCCAACGCGCAGCAATCCGCGAGAGAAACCCTGCGGTAGACGGCTTTTAGGCCTCCGACGTCCTTCCAGAATGCTGAATCCATGTCGATTCGATCCTCGATTCCCGAGGCAAGCAGATCCCACATCGCCGCCTCCGCCGTGGTGAATGTCTCCTTGACAAACGGCGTCAGAGTCTTGCCGCCGTAGATTGCGAGAACGAGCACAGCCGCCGGCGTGAACGCGTCTGATTAATCAAGTACCGGTCTATTGTGAAGAATGACGACGGACAGGACGCTAGAGCTTCATCATGCGCGCGCTCTCGGCCCACAGCCTCTCGGCCAGTTCGTCGTCGTGAGCGAGCTTCGACGGCTCCTTCGGCTCGAGCTGGTTGAAGTAGAGACCGGTCTCGCCTTCGACCTCGGCGCTCGAGGCGAGATGCACGATCGACTTCGCTGCCTTCTCGGGCGTAATCATAATCAGCCTTTTCGCCAGCCAGATCGTCGGCTGCATCCATCTCGGCGCGCAATCCCAAATTCCCGTTGCGACGGCGCCGGGATGCACAGCGTTTACCGTCACGCCCTTGCCCTCAAGCCGCTTCGCGAGCGCGCGAGTAAACAGTACGTTGGCGAGCTTGCTGCGTCCGTACGCCTTCGCCATGCCCCAGCCGCCGCGTTCGAAACCGAGGTCTGCGAGGTCCATGGTGGCGTGGTAGTGCTCGCTGGACGCCACGTTCACGACGCGCGCCGGCGCGCTCTTCACGAGCAGGTCGAGCACCAGGTTCGTGAGCAGAAAGGGCCCGAGGTGATTAACGGCAAAGGTGCGCTCGATGTCGTCCTCAGTGATCTCGCGCCGCCGCGTCGCCAGCCCCGCGTTGTTCACCAGCACGTCGAGCCGGTCGTACTTCGCGAGCACGCGGGTGGCGAGCTTATGGATCTGCGCCTGCGAGCCAAAGTCGCAGAGCCATGAATCCGGGGCCCCGGCCACGCCCGCGCGGCGTTTTACCGCGTCGACCGCCGCGTTCAATTTGCTTTGATCGCGCCCGAGGAGCACCAGGCGGTTCCCCTGCCGCGCGAGCGCGACGGCCGCTTCGAGCCCAATGCCGCTCGTGGCGCCGGTGATCAACATTGTCTTCATGTTTGCGTCCCTAGCATGATGGCCCTCTCGATGTATGCCGCAGGTCGCACATCATTGGCGGCGGGCCTGTATACCAAACGAGATCCCGGGGTGGCCCGAAGGCTTTCGCAGCAGAATTGACGTATCAGTTTTCCGACGGCACCCGCTCAACACCATCAATAGTGATCGCCGGCAAGAACAGCTTTTTTCTTTCGAGTTTGAGCCCTAGCTGAGACTCCAAGGCCTCGAACAGAGTAGGGCCGCCGGTCAAATCAGGTGGCTCTGTGGCGGCGCCACGCACTGCTGGCGTCCAGACCAGATCTAAGGTGTAAATTCCTTCCGTCCCGGTCTGATCCACCACCGGGATATCGATATCCCTTGGCGCGATCTCCTGGAGCGTGTCAGCGAACATCGCCATCGTCATGTGCTCACACACGAGATGTTGCCGGCCCGAGACCGGATCGCGCGGGTGACAACGCTGGTTGGTGAGAAGCGAAGCTTCCGAAGGCTGTGGTCTCGTCCCCGACTTCCGCGGCACAAGCGGATACGCGGGAATCTCTTTCTTTTCCGAATGGAGCTGCAACTTGAAGCGCTCGGCAAGCAGCGTTTGCAGCATGCCTGGTTCTGCCCGGTTGCGGGAAGAAAGGATAGGAGTAGAAGAAAACGGCTGGTAGGTCCGAACATTGAGCGTGTTCCCTTTCTACCCTTCGAACGATTATAGTTGGCTTTCATCCGGCGCCAATCCGGGCCGCCTGCCCCGAATCACGAATTCCGAGGCTGAAGGTTAGGGGTGCGCGGGGCTTGAAATAGCCCCGTGGCACTTGTCCACATGCCAGGTTGCACTCCGCACCCGTTCGGCCGATGTTTACTGAACCGCGATCTGCACCGCAGTTCCAGTAATCCACGCGGCGCTCACCTGAATGGTGGCCACTCCCTTTGCGGCATCTGGAGGCACCCGAAAGTTGACTTGATATCCGTCCACAGCGCCGGGGTAGCCCGCGGCGCCGAGTACCTCGGCAGCCTTTCCATTGACCATCACCTCAATTGGTGAGTTGACGTTGGCCAGAGGACTGGACGGAAAGGGCTGTCCAGGATCGACTGGCGGCACCGTCGGGCCAAGCCCAGTGACAAATAGAGATAAGATCTCGCCCGGGGCAGCCGGCTTAGACGAAGTAACACGAGAGAAGTCACTGGAGTGGGTCACGGCGGGGCCGTCGCCCGTCGTGACAATTTGCGGCGCGGACATCGGGATCAATTGGATTATATACCGTTGTTTTCCGCCTCCATTGACGCGGCGGTTTGCGGGGTCCTCTGTTATGGAGGCTGGCCGTTGGTTGGACACCCCTGGCGGGTTTGCCGCAATCTCCATCTGCCCCCGAGCACCGAGAAATGCTCCCGTACCGCCCGTTACCGCGAAGTTATTTCCTCCCGTTGCAGTCAATGGAGCCCCTGGCGGCGCGGGGCCACCACCGAATCCGTTCGTCACGATGGTCCCGATCGGTGTGCCGTCGCTCTTCAGGATTTCGAAAGTGAACATGGCTTGCGCAACCCGCGCGGTGTCGGCAATGGCCTGGCCGGGGATGGGGGCCGCGCTGAGAAAGATGTTCTGCGCGGAGCGGATATGAGCCCCCGTCACTGGCTGGCCATTGACGGCCACAATGTCGGCGATGCCTACGCCCAGGTTGAAGTTGTTCGTACCGTGGCCGACGACGGTGGTAACTTTAGGATCCGTCGCGAACCTGGAAACGTCGGAGCCATCTTGAAGATACAGAACATTGTTCGCGACGTCGATCTGCAGAATCGAAGGTGCGGCGACTTGCGCCAGGGCCAGTTGAGAGCAAGCGACGGCGCAGAAGAACGTGCCAGAAACGGTTTTCCAAAGCCGCGGTAGCATGTTCCGCCTTCTGAGCAGGGCGTGATGTTTCGTTGTGTTTTTCATTTGCGCTCCTTAAGTGCAACTTCCTTTCGGGTTGATCTGGGGTGGCCGGTCCGAATGCGGGTCACCTGCCACGAATAAGGAAGCGTGGAGAGGAAGGTTACTGCGTCTGCGCAGCGAAAGGACAAAACCCTCCGGGACGAAAGGCGTACAATAGGCCCTACGCCTCGGATCTAAATGTCAAGCTGCCCTCAGTGCGGTGAGCAAGTCGGATCCGGCGATCCCGCCGGGCTGTGCCCGAAGTGCCTGATGCTGGGCGCATTCGAGAGTTCGGTTGGAGCGGACGGATCCGTAACCCGCACCATCTTTACAGCGGGAGTGGCTGCTGCGGATGACGACTTCGGCCGATATCGTGTCCTTCGACTTCTAGGCGAAGGGGGCATGGGCACCGTTTATCTCGCCGAGCAGAGTGAACCCATTCGCCGGCGCGTGGCTCTTAAGGTTGTGAAGGCCGGCATGGATACCGCCCAGGTGCTCGCTCGGTTCTACAACGAGCGCCAGGCGCTCGCGATGATGGATCACCCGAATATCGCTCAAATCTTCGATGCTGGCGCGACCGCAAAGGGGCGCCCCTACTTCGTAATGGAGTACATCGAAGGCGCACCGATTACCCAGTATTGCGATCGCGAGCGGTTGACCACGAGGCAGCGGCTCGCGCTATTTCTCGCGGTCTGCCGCGCGGTGGAACATGCCCATCGGAAGGGTGTGATCCACCGCGACGTGAAGCCGTCGAATGTGCTTGTGGCGGAACACGACGGTGCGCCGGTTCCTAAGGTAATCGACTTCGGCATCGCCAAAGCCACCGACAAATGGGCCGTAGAGAATACGTTGCTCACGCAGTTCGGCCAGATCGTCGGGACACCGGAGTATGCCAGCCCTGAGCAGGCCGACACGATGACGGGAGACATCGATCAAGTCTCCGACGTTTACTCGCTTGGCGTGCTCTTGTACGAATTGCTGATCGGTGCTGTCCCGTTCGACACGGCCACGCTGCGCAACGCCGGTTTGGCGGAAATGCTTCGAATCATTCGCGAGGATGAAGCGCCGACGCTACCGCGAAAGCTTTCATCCATGGGTGCGGCAGCGGGCGAGATCGCCACACGCCGCCGGACCGATCCCGCTTCGCTGCGGCGCCTGGTGGACGGCGACTTGAATTCGATCACCATGAAGGCGCTGGAGAAGACGCCGGCGCGGCGCTATGCCTCGGTGGCAGAGCTCGCAGCCGATATCCAGAGACACATGGAAGACCGGCCCGTGCTGGCCTCGCCGGCGAGCCGGCTATACCGAGCGCGCAAGTTTCTCCGCAGGCACAGGCTGGCCGTTTCGCGGTCCTCGCAGGCTGGCGGCCAGCCGGCCGCGACACGGAAAGAACGACCCGGCCTGATGGGGAAGCTTGTGGGATCGGCTGCCGCCAGACCATACCGGCTGTGGAAAATTCTGCATATCGGGATGTGTTTGCGGTGCGCCTTGCTCGTGTATCTGGCCTGGCGGTTCAAGAACGTGACAAGCGGAAGGTGGAGCGTGGCGTTGTTCTTCTCGACTTTGCTCTGCAGCTCGGTTCAATCTCTCATGGCCGCCGTGTTACTCTTCGCGGGAAGCGTGGGCGCGGAAATCCTTCGTACGGAGGTCCGAACGTTTGCGCCCTGGCTTCGCACGTTCGGGCTCGCGAACAGCGCGCTGGCGATCATTATGACGGTATGGATCGCCGAAGGACACACGATTCTCGCCGCTCTGACCTTAATCGTCGGGGTTGCGACAGGAGTAAGGGCGCTGCACGTCAAGCCCGCGATTGACCGGGCGGCGATCTACGATTCGAATCGCTGATAGCCGATGGCCTCGGCCGTGTTAAGTGGACCGGCGTGACCCTGCCGCAGCAGAGGGCTAAGGCGGAAGACGCCAAGCTGTAGCGAGTACCGCCGACTGTAGTGATCGCGGTCCGCGCCGTCCAAAGCTAGCCCGCCGTGTGGGCAGCAGGCTAAGCCGGGAACGGCGCCGGGCAGTGAGTTGGTTCGAGCAGCTCAGGCGTTCACATGTTTCGTCCTGGATATATCCTCCGTCCGATTTTAGTAAGGACGGCGTAAGGGTCCACACAGATGGCCCGAATTTCGTTCCAGTTCTCAGCGATCACGAAGAACCAGGTACTCGGACCTTGAGCGGTAGTCAGCGTGAAGGTACCCGTGCAATCAGGATTCACGGTGAATGTGCCCGTGTTGTTTACTTGCGCCACCTTGCCTTCTCGGCCAGTCAGACGTACCCTGCCCAGGCCGCACCGTTCTGCACGGTCCTCGTTACATGCATGCCAGAAGTAATCCACTGGAACGCATCACGTCCAACCCGGGGTGAAGTGCTCTGGCGCGCATCATCGCCCATCCGGAGGCGGAACCCTCGGCCGCCGCAAATCGGGGAAACGGCCGTCGAACGAGTTGAAGGGAGTGGTATCACTCGGGTCTGGCTACGCGCCGCTCTAGAAGTGCAGGCGGAAGGATGCCTGGAACGCGCGGGGGCCGCCGGACTGCAGGATGGGGGAGAGACCGCTGCCGGGACTGCCGGTGCCGAGTTCCATATTCAGCATCGATGACGATTGGCCGAAGAGGGGATTGTCCATGAACTTCACCGGGTCGGCGAAGTTCGGGTGATTGAACGCATTGAACGCTTCCAGGCGGAACTGGAGGGTGACGCGGTCGCTGGCGCGGAACTCGCGGCTGACCGAAAGATCGACCTGCCACATGCCGAAGCCGGGAATAATGTTGCGTCCGAGCGTTCCCTGCTGGCGGTCGGGCGTGGTGTGGAATGCCAGCGGATTCAGCCGCCGACCGCCCGGCGAATTGGCGTCGGACACCCAGAGCGGCTGACCGTAGACAAGGTCGGGCCGGAAGGCGTTGACCAGACTTATGCCTGTGTACTCCTCCTGCTGCTGAATGGTCAACGGGAACCCGCTGCGGGAGCGGACCACCGAACTGAGCAGCCAGGCTCCCAAGAGACGCCGCCTCGACGGGCGGATCCAGTTTCGCGGCATCTGGTAACTGAGCGATCCCGTGAAAGACTGCCGCAGGTCGAAATCCGACGACGCATGATCGTTCGATGGCGGAGAGCCGGCGCCCGTCCACACCAGGAATGAATCGCTGGACGCGATGTCCAGGGAATGCGACCAGGTGTACGCGCCCTGCAACTCGAGTCCGGCCTGGAACCGGCGGCGGTACTGCAACTGCATGGCGTTGTAGTCGGACGTACCGTTATTATTCGTGAGCGCCGTGAACGAGGTGAAGCTATCGGCCGGACTGCCGAACTCGCGGCGAATCAGCCCGCGACCGGACGACCCGACATAGCCCAGCGACACGACATCGTTGGCCGTGAAGCCGTGCTCCAACGACACGTTCCATTGCTTGATCTCGGGGAGTGACAGGCCGGGCATAAAGCCGTAAGTGAGCTGCGAGCTGAAGGGCGAGTGACTGCTACTGGTGAACTGCTCGATGTTGAGCGGTCCGCCGTTCAGGATGTCGGTGGCGATACTCAGACTGGAGTCGTAATACAGACCGCCGCCGGCACGAACCACGGTGCGGCCTTCCCTGCCGAGCCGCCACGCCAGGCCGAGCCGCGGGGCGAAATCGCGGTACGAGGTGTGCCAAAGGGGCTGACCGGCCTTTAGAACCAACTGTTCGCCGACGGGATCGTAGAAGTAGACCTTCGACGCCGGGACGGGGGCGGGACTGAATTCCCAGCGCAGCCCGGCCGCGATGGTCAGGCTCTTGATGGGCTGCCAGGTGTCCTGGATCCAGAGCGAGAGCTCCTGTACCTGGGCGGTCTCGTTGACCGGCGCATGAGAGGATGTCCAGAGATTGCGCGTGCCCGCCAGGTCAGTAACCTGGTCGGCGATGAGGGCCAGGGTACCCGAGGCGTCGCGGCGGACAGCGGTAATTCGCCGATAGTCCGCGCCGATGCCGAAGGCATGATTGCCATGGCGGTAGCTGACCGCTCCCACGGTTTGAAACTGGCGCTGCTTGCGGGCGCCCTCGCGTCCCGATTCCAACTGGCCGATGCCGCTGATGGTCAGCCGCACCAGGTAATCGCAGGGTTCGGTGATGTTGAGGAATTGCGTGGTGAGCGGCTGCAGCGCGCATTCGGGCGACGTCACGCTGCCGGACTGCAACCAGAGCGAATCGGCGGTGGACTGCGATTCGTTGACGCGCACGTCGGTGGTGATGTTGGCCGTGGGGCGGGCATTCATGCCGAGCGTCAGACTCTGGGAGCGCAGGCTGAGGCGGTTGACCTGGATGCCGCCGAAGGTATTCGTGGAAGGCGAATCGTTATAGCGGCCAAAGAAACTGACGCGGGCGGTAATGGCCTGATCGAAGCGCGCGCCGCCGGTATTGAGTCCCGCGGGTTGGACGTTGTGGCCGGTCCAGGCACCGGTATTCTTGCCCAGCGCAGTGCCGTTCGGCGCGGGAAACAGGGCCACCGCGGCTTGCGCCCAGGGAGCGAAGGTCTCGCGGATGGCGATCGAGGGGACCGGCTGGGTCCAGACGAAAGGCTGGTCCAGATTCATGTGCTCGTAAGAGAGATAGAAGAAGCTGCGATTGTGTTTGAGCGGGCCGCCGAAGGTCTGCGTAATCGAGTTGAGCCGCAGGGGCAGGCGGTCGAGCGCGGCTTGGTTCGCGAACCAGTCGTTCGCGCTGGTGAGTTCGTGGCGCGTGCGATAGAGCGTGGACCCGTGAAATTCATTGCTTCCGGCTTGACTGTTGAGACCAATGCTGGCGCCGGGCAGTCGCCCGAATTCGGCGACGGTGGTAGAGGTCTGCGTGCGGACGTCCTGGACGGCTTCGAGTGAAATCAGCGAGTCCATGCTGCCGAAGGCGCTGAGGGCGGGCAGCGTGCCGCCGGTGGATTGGGCCGGCAGGCCGCCAGCGGTGATGCCGTTATTCACGCTCACGCCGTCGACCGTAAAGTAGTTGGAGTTGGGACGCTGGCCGTTGGCCGTGAACTGTCCGGCCTCGCCGCGGGTGGCGGGGGTGACGTTCGTGCCGGGGACCATTTCCAGCAGGTTCAACAGGCCGCCGCCGTTCAGGGGCAGGCGGGCGATTTCGTCCTGCTCGAACATCGCGCCGGTGGAGGCGTCGGTGCGTTCGAGCATGGGAGCAGTGCCGGTGACCGTGATGGTCTCGAGCATGCTGCCGACCGGAAGGTTGAAATCGGCGCGAGTGCCGGCGGCCGGGTCGAGGCGGACGCCGAAGCGAATGGCGGCGCGGAATCCTTCTTTACGGACCGTGATCGTGTAGACGCCGGATTGCAGGGACGCTACGGAGTAGGAGCCGTCGATTTCGGAATGGGTGACGCGGCGTGCGCCGCTGTCTTCGTTGACGACTGAAACGGAAGCATCGAGAATGCCGCCATCGGAGGTGTCGGCCACTCGGCCGTAAAGCGCAGAATCACCCTGGGCGGCTGCCGGTACAGCACCAAGGGAGAAAAGGACGATGAGGACGGCCCGTCGCCGGAGCGACAACTAACTTAGCCTCCGCCCTCCTGAGCCAGAAGCTGTTGGCAGCGATCCAGATCGGCCCGGAGTTCGGAAACCGCATTCATCACATCGGAAGGCAGTTCGGCGGACGGCTGACCGGGGGCCACACCCAGAAGAACAGAGAGAAGGACTTCGACGCGGCGGGAAGCGCGCGTCACATCGTCGGCGGCGGTCTGCCAGGAATTCGCCTGCGACACCGCTCGATGGGCCGTAACACCACCCAAACCGGCGAGCACGGGGTTGAGGTCGTGCTGCAAACTCCGGATAGTCGCGGAAAGGGCATTGATGTGTTCGCGAGCCATCTCCCCCAGTAGCCGCCGGTCTCCGGCGGTCAACTGGGTCTCGTCGCCGCCCGGGAAACGCTCGGCGAGTGTTCGCAGAGCGCGGGCGCGAGACATCACCGTCTCGTTCACATCGAGAATTTGCGAAGTAAATCGTTCCAACGCAGCGCGGCCGCCCACTTGTTCTTCCAGACGATTCTGAATCCTGCTGGTCAATGCAGACGGGCGCGGTGTACCGGACGGCGCGGGTGCTGCACTCGTGCTGCCCTGGAGAACGGGTGCGGCAACAGGCTCAGAGAATTGAACCGCAACGTTCGGCATTGAATCCAGTTTACGCTGGATTAGCTGCCGGCGTTGTGGGGGTACTCCGACGCCGCTCACGGTGATTTGATCCGCGGTCCTGGTGACTTGAATCGGATCGCCCAGGTCGGCCCCAATCTGGTGCAGCGCAGACAGCACTTGCAACTCGTCAGAGATCGAGACCGACTTCCTGGGCGGAGCCACGGCCAGCCGGCTTGGTGGAACGGCGGGCCGTTCCGGAGTCTCTACAGAAGCGATTGTGGTGTCTGTGCTTCGACTGGGAGACTCCGTGAACTCACTAAACTCGATAAATTGGTTGTCGCGAAACTCGAGCAGGCCTTCCACCGGAACCAGGTCCGTGGTGCGCAGTACCAGAGTCGCGGACGCCACATCTCCGGTATCGGTGGAAGTGTGGATGCGATAGCAGTTGCCCTCGTGAGTTTCGGGGTTCGCCACCGTGGAAACTTCGTCCTGCTTTTGCGGCAGGCTGTCGCGGAAATTCTCGAACGCGCGGGCGCTCAGAGGATCGTTTGAAGCGTAATGGGCTTGCTGAAATCTGGCTTCCAGCGACTGCGGCAGCGCGGCAGCCTTGCCCGCCGCTATGTTGCGAACGAACTGTTGGGAACTGGTGCGGAAGCGGATGCGGCGCACGGGTTTCACAGGCCGGGATGCCGTGGCTGCAACGGCGCGCTTTAACAAAGCAGCAGCCTGTACCGAGGGCGTATCGCGCAGTTGATAAATGACGGCGCACACCAGAGCGAGTGCCGCTGCCCCCGCGAGGCTCCAACGAAACGAAGCCACCGGACGGAAAATGCGCGCAAAGAACGGTTCCGCCGACACAGAATCGTCAATGCGCGCAAATTCACGGGAGAGGTCCGCCCAAGGATGAGGCGGATCAGGCAGATGGACACCCAGGACATACTTGCGGTAGCGAATGCATTCCGCCACCGTCGATTTCAATTCTTCGATTTCCGTACGGCACTGCCAGCAGGCCTGCAGGTGCTTTTCCACCTGACGCGCCTTGCGGGCGGGCAGTTCGCCATCGATGTACCGCATCAGCAGCCCGTCTTCGAGATGGCGCGCGAAATCAGACATCGTGCACCTTCCTTAAACGAAGAACGGCGCGGCGGAGAAATTCGCCGACGGCCGAGGCGCTGATTCCCAGAGCCGAGCCGATTTCGGGGTACCGCATGCCTTCCATGCGGAGGAAGAGGCAGCGTTTCTGCTGTTCGGATAAGCCTTCGACCGCCCGGTGAAAGCCGAGCATGCGCTCGCGCTCGATGAGATCGTGTTCCGTGCTGGCGGCCGGAGCAGTCAACCGGGCCTCCATATTCGGATCGAACGGCTCCTCGTTGGACTGGCGGGCGCGGACCTTCAGACCATGATTGTGGGCGACGCGGAAGACCCAGCCGCGGGGATTTTGAATATCCTCCCCCTTTTTCAGGCTGGTGTAGAGCTTCAAAAAGACTTCCTGGACAGCTTCCTGGGCCAGCGGCGGGTGCAGGCCGAGCGTCAGCAGGTAGCGATAGACGTCGTCCCGTGACTCTTCAAACAACTGAGCCACAAGGGCTTGCATAGGCGTAGCCGTTCTGTCCTGACGGAGAATTCCCACGAACTGGTCACCGAATATGGACGCGGCTATCTTCACAAGTCACTCACTAAGACCCGTGACCCCTACAGTTCAACTACACTTGGAGCATTTTTTACGAAGATTTTTTTTGCCGCACCCTCAGTGTAGTGGAAACACCCTGCTTCCGGGTCTTTGCTAGTAGCGACCGAATGAATCAGCAAAGAGTCTGCGTGACCATAGTCACCTGTAACAGCGGCCGGTATATCCGGCGTTGTCTGGAGTCGGTGCTCCGTCAGGAAGGGGTGGCCCTCGAGGTGATCGTGGTGGACAACGCCTCCACGGACAGCACCAGGGAAATTCTGGAGGAGTTTCAGGGCCGGGCGGTCCGCGCCATCTTCCGCGACACGAATCTGGGGTTCGCCGAGGGACAGAATCTGGCCATTCGCGAGTCCGAGTCGGAATGGGTGCTGACGCTGAATCCCGATGTATTGATGCGCGCCGGCTTTCTGCGGCAACTCCTGGAGGCGGGTCAGACCGATTCGAGCATCGGCACGGTCTGCGGCAAACTGCTGTCGATCGGGGTAGGCTTCGAACCCCTGCCGGATGCACGCATCGATTCCACCGGCATCTACTTTACTCCGGCGATGCGCCACTTCGATCGCGGCTGGCGCGAGCAGGACCGGCGCCAGTTCGATCGCGCGGAATATGTCTTCGGGGCCACCGCCGCTGCCGCGCTGTACCGGCGCGAGATGATCGACGACGTTTCGCTGAACGGCGAGTTTTTCGATCCGGATTTCTTTATCTACCGCGAAGACGCCGACGTGGCGTGGCGCGCGATGCTGATGGGCTGGCGCTGCTTGTACACCCCGGCCGCGACCGGGTATCACGTGCGGACGGCCAATCCGGCCAATCGCAGTTCCCTGCCCCCGATGGTCAACATGCACTCGGTGAAGAATCGCTTTCTGATGCGCATCAAGAACGTGACGCCGGGGCTGTATCGCCGCTACTGGCTATCGATGACGCTGCGCGACCTGCTGGTGATCGGCGGGACGATGTTCTGGGAGCCGGGCTCGCTGGCGGCATGGTGGCATTTGGCCAAGGCGCTGCCGCGGACACTGGCTCGGCGGAAGGCAATCATGGCGCGACGGCGGCTGTCGGACGACGTGCTGGCGCAGTGGTTCAACTTCGAACCGGTGGCGCTGCCCGTCGTACGCGGCGCATTTAGCGACCAGCGAACGGCGGTCAGCGACCGGCTCGCAGTGGTTAGCGACCCGCTGTAGTTTTGCGGTGGGACATACCCAGCAGCACAGGCCGGCGCCCATCAGCACCATACTCGCAGGTTCGGGAGTCGGCGATCCCCCGGTCCCACTGGAGGTCAGGCTGAAGTTGTCGAACTCGGCTTGGCCGCCAACTTGCAGACTGTTCAGACCCGACGCGTTGATATCGATTTCGAGCGCGCTGCCCAGGCCGGCGGGATTGGAGCCGGAATTCCAGGAAATCTGTCGAAACACGAAACCGCCGGCTCCGGGCGCGCCGCCGCTATCCGATGCCAGAATGTTGCCGTTGGCCAGCAGCGATACGGAATAGGTGCTGAAGGCAATGTCGTTCCGACTCCCCACATAAAACGCAAGAGTGTAGTCGGTGTTGGCTTGCAGATTAGCCGCCAGGACTTGGCTGACTTCTGAGGGGGTGCCGAGGTAACCCACGAACAGGACCTGGTTCCCGTCCGGAGCCGTGGCGAATCCCGTCGGATTCCACGTCCCTGCGTCAGAATTACCCACGTTCCATCCGGTCGCGATGCCATTTTGGATGCCGGCCGATGCGGGGTCTTCAAAAGAAGAGTTGGCGATCGTGATGCTGGTGGCCCATCCCGGCGCCGCCGCGAGACACGTAAAAATAACTGCCGTTAAGAACTGTCGTTTCATTCGTCAAAAACCTCCAAGCGCTTGCGCTGAGGTAGAGGCGGAAACGCGCGGGAAAACCCGCCAAAAAAGTTTTGGCTCGACTTTCGGCATAGGATGAAAGCATGGACGAGGGCGGCGACTATCGCGACCCGGTTGTCGAGGCATACAAGGCGGCATCGATCGGACCCTGATCCGGGAGAATCTGAAGCTCACGGTGGAGGAGCGTTTTCTGAAGGCGATGGCGCTGGCCCGCTTTGCCGACGAGTTGAAGCAGCGCCGGGAACGCCTCCTGTAATGTCGAGGTTCGCGTGACGGAGGCATTACCCTGGCTCGCTGTGGAGCATTGCAATCTCAGTACAGGGCAGCCAGCTGTGCTCCAATTCGGGTGTAACCGGACGGCGACCACCCTCCAGCAGCGCAAGGTATGCCTGGGATATGCCGAGGCGCTGCGAGGCGGCGTCGATGAGTGCGGCTACAATGGAGGCACAGTGCCTCTTCTCTGTTATCTGGACGCATTTTCGGGAATTAGCGGGGACATGCTCGTCGGCGCGCTGGCCGATGCCGGCGCCGACCAGGCCGCCATTGTCACTGCCATCGCCTCGTTGCAGTGCGGCGCCTCCGTCTCCTTCGAAAAAGTGAAGCGATCTGGCATCGCGGCTACCAAGTATCGCGTCGCCATCGAAGAATCGAAAACACACCGCCACCTGCACCACATCGTCAAGATGATCGAGGCCGCCGACCTCACCCCGCGCGCCCGTCAAAGCGCCATCGCCATCTTCAAGCGACTGGGCGAAGCCGAGGCGGGCGTACACGGCGTGCCCATCGAGAAAGTCCATTTCCACGAAGTGGGCGCGGCCGATTCGATCGCCGATATCGTGGGCGCGTGCGTCGCCTTCGACTTGCTGGACGTCGACACCGTCGTCTGCTCGCCCCTGAACGTCGGCAGCGGCACGGTGAAGACGGAGCACGGAATTTTGCCCGTCCCCGCTCCGGCCACGGCGCGCCTGTTGACCGGAGTGCCCATCTACGCGCGCGGTCCGGCGCTCGAACTGACGACGCCGACGGGCGCGGCCGTAGCGGTGACGCTCGCGACGTCCTTCGGCGTAGTCCCGCCGCTCAAGGTCGTCGGCACCGGATACGGCGCGGGCGACCACGAGTTCAAGGAGCATGCCAACGTGCTGCGCGCCCTGCTTGGCGAGCCGAAAGGCGCGACCGAAGCCACCAGCGTCGACGTGATCGAGGCCAATATCGACGACCTCAATCCGCAGGTGCTGGCCCACGCCGCCGAGCGACTCATGGATTACGGCGCGCTCGATGTCACGCTGCAACCGGTCATCATGAAGAAGGGCCGTCCGGGCACCATGCTGCGCGTCATCTCGCGGCCGGAGCAGCGCGAGGCGCTGGTGCAGCTCGTGTTCGCCGAAACGTCCACGCTGGGTCTGCGGATCCACACGGCGGACCGCCGCGTGCAGGCGCGCTCCATCCACGAGGTCGAAACGCCGCACGGCCTGGTCCGCATCAAAGTGTCCAGCGAGGGCGATTACGCGCCGGAATACGAGGACTGCCGCAAGCTTGCGCTGGCCACCGGCGTCGCGCTCAAACACATCATCGCCGAAGCAAATTACGCTTACTTGAACCAATCGAAATGAACAAATACTATCTGACAACTCCGCTGTACTACGTGAATGCCGCGCCTCACATCGGGCACACCTACACCACCATGGCCGCCGAGACCATAGCGCGCTTCAAGCGCATGCAGGGTTACGATGCCGTGATGTTCACCGGCACCGACGAGCACGGCCAGAAAGTCGAGCGCGCCGCGGAGGCCATCGGCAAGACGCCCCAGGCCTTCACCGACCTGATCTCGGCGGAGTTCCGCACGCAATGGGAGAAGCTGAACATCCGCGTCGATCGCACCATCCGCACGACCGCGCCCGAGCATCACAAAATCGTGCAGTGGCTCTTCCAGCGCTGCATGGACAACGGCTACATCTATAAGGGCAGCTACTCGGGACAGTATTGCGTTTACGACGAGCTCTACGTGAACGAGGCCAAGCCGGGCGATCCGTGCCCGGAGTGCGGCCGCACCACGGAAACGGTCACGGAAGAGAACTACTTTTTCAAGCTGTCGGCCTTCCAGCAGAAGCTGATCGAGCTCTACGAGTCGCAGCCGGATTTCATACAGCCCGAGACGCGGCGCAACGAAGTCCTGTCGTTCGTCCGCGCCGGCCTCAACGACCTCTCCATCAGCCGCACGACCCTGAAATGGGGCATCCCGCTGCCGGTCGAAGGCAAGCATGTTTTCTACGTCTGGTTCGACGCGCTGATCGGGTACATGAGCGCGGTGGCCGACGGCGGCTTCGATGGCAACGGACTCTGGCCCGCCGACCTGCACCTCATCGGCAAGGAAATCGTGCGCTTCCACGCGGTCTTCTGGCCGGCGTTCCTGATGGCCGGCAATGTGCCCCTGCCGAAGCGCGTGTTCGCGCACGGCTGGCTGCTCTTCGAGAACGACAAGATGAGCAAGTCGCGCGGCAATATCGTGCGCAGTGAGCCCATCCGTCAGGTGATGGGCGCCGACGCGCTCCGCTACTTCCTGCTGCGCGAGATCGTCTTCGGGCAGGACGGCAGCTTCAGCTTCGACGCGCTCATCACGCGCTACAATTCGGACCTCGCCAACGGGATCGGCAATCTCGCCAGCCGCACGCTGACCATGGTCACGCAGTATCGCAAGGGCGCGATTCCGGAAGGCAGCGATCCGGGCATCGCCGAGCTCGCCGGCACGACGATTGAAACCGTACAGCAGACGTTCGACCGCTTCGAATTCTCCAAAGGCCTGGAAGCGATCTGGTCACTGATCTCGGCCGTGGACAAGTACATCGTGACGATGGCGCCGTGGAAACTGGCGCGCGATACCAGCGAGGAAGCGCAAGCCAATCTCAACAAGACGCTGTACACGGCGGCCGAAGCGCTACGCGTCGTGACGGCCCTGCTTTCGCCGGTGCTGCCGCAATCCGCGCCGAAGATTTGGGCGCAACTCGGCATGACCGATTCGCTGGACAACGTAACGTTCGCCGGACTCAAGTGGGGGGGACTCCCGGCCGGCCAGCAAATCGGCGAAATTTCCGGCGTCTTCCCGCGCATCGAGATCAAAGAGGGGGTGACCAAGATGCGCGAACTCGAAGAGAAGGTGTCGGCGGAACAGGCCGCTCTGCTGGGCAAAAAACCCGAGGCCGCCGAGGAAGCGCCGGGCAGTCCCAAGATCCCGATCGACGATTTCCTGAAGGTCGATCTGCGTGCCGGACTCGTGCTGCAGGCCGAGCGCGTTAAAGGCTCCGACAAGCTGATGCATCTGAAAGTCGACATCGGCGAAGCGCAGCCGCGCACCATTGTGGCGGGTATCGCCGAGGCCTACGGGCCGGAGCAGTTGCTCAATCGCAAGGTCGTGATCGTCGCGAATCTGCAGCCGCGCAAGCTGAAGGGCATCGAATCCCAAGGCATGATCGTGGCGGCGTCCGTCGAAGGTGGCAAACCCGTGCTGGCCGGGTTCCACGAAGATATCCCGGTGGGGGCGCGCCTGAAGTGAGGCTGGTCGATTCACACTGTCATCTGGACGACCCGAAGTTCGACGAAGATCGCGAGCAGGTGATCGAGCGGGCGCGCGCGGCGGGCGTCGAGCGCATGATGGCGATCGGGACGGGCAACGGTCCGCCCGACCTCGAAGTGGGGGTGCGGCAGGCCGACCGGTATCCCTTTATGTACGCCACCATTGGTGTCCATCCGCACGATGCGTCGAAGGCGACCCCGGAATCTTTCTCGCGCCTTCACGAGCTGTCGGCGCATCACAAGGTATTGGCGGTGGGTGAAATCGGCCTGGACTACCATTACGATTTTTCGCCGCGCGACGTGCAGCGGTCCGTGTTCGAGCAGCAGTTGACGATCGCGGCGGAGGCGAAACTGCCCGTCGTAATTCACACGCGCGAGGCGTGGGAAGACACGGTCGCGATCTTGCGCGCGCAGTGGCACGGCGGCGGCATCATGCACTGTTTTACGGGCGATGAACAGCAGGCCCGCGAGGCTTTGGACCTGGGATTCCATCTGAGTTTCGGCGGCGTGCTGACCTTTCCGAAGGCGGAAAACGTGCGGCAGGCGGCGCGGATCACGCCCGCCGACCGGCTGCTGGTCGAGACCGATTGCCCGTATCTGGCGCCGGTTCCGCATCGCGGAAAGCGCAACGAGCCGGCCTTCGTGGTGGAGTCGGCGAGGCGCCTGGCGGAGGTCCGTGGCCGTACGGTTGAAGAGATCGCGGAGTTAACGACAGCGAATTTCGAAACGTTATGTTTGCAGCATAAGGCCGGCAACAGTTAAACTGGTTAACTTACATGAATTTAGGCAAGCTGGGGCAGGCCCTTTCAGCACGCGAGATTTTCGATCTGATCCAGGACGACCTGGAGCAGGTGGAGAAAAAGATCACCGCCGAATCGGTGGCGTCCGTGGACGCGGTGACCGCCATCGGGCAATATCTGCAATCGGCGGGCGGCAAGCGGCTGCGTCCCGCGCTGCTGCTGCTCTCCTCCAAGCTTGTCGGGGAAGCCGGTGGCACGGCGATTCAACTCGGCGCGGTGGTGGAGTTGATCCACGCGGCCACGCTGGTGCACGACGACGTGATCGATGCGGCCCAGACGCGGCGCGGGCGTGCGTCCACCAACGTGAAATGGGGCAACCATATTTGCGTGCTGGCGGGCGACTGGCTGTACATGCAGGCTTTCCAGATCGCCCTCCGCGAACGGAATTTCCAGTTTCTCGATTTGCTCATCGGCCTGACGCAGATGATGGTGGAGGGCGAACTGCTGCAGCTCGAGCATATCGGCCACATCGATATCAGCGAGGCCGATTGCATGGAGCTGGTCGATCGCAAGACGGCCTGCCTGTTCTCCGTGTGCGCGCGATTGGGAGCGCTGGCCTCGAATGCCGATCCGCAGACACAGGAGAAGCTCGGCGAGTACGCCTGGAATCTCGGCATGGCGTTCCAACTCGTCGACGATGTGCTCGACTTCACCGCGCGCGAAAAGACTCTCGGCAAGCCCGTCGGCGGCGATCTGCGCGAAGGCAAGGTGACCCTGCCACTCGTTTACGCGCTGGAGTGCGCGACCCCCGCCGAACGCCACCTGGTCGAAACGATCCTCCGGCAACGCACCTACGACGAGGTCCCCTTCGCCCGCATCCTGTCGCTACTGGAGAAATATCGCGGCATCCAACGCGTCCGGGAGCGTGCACAGACCTTCACCGACAAGGCCCGCCAAATCATCAACGAATTCCCCGACTCCCCCTATCAGCGTGCGCTACTGACGGTGACGGATTTGGTCACGGATCGCGATCACTAGCGTTCTTAGCGGCTCCGCGTGTTTGCGTGAACCCGCTACTTCAGCTCAGCTAACGGCGCCCCATTAGCCAGCGGATTCGCCAAATGGTGCGCTGCATAATACCCAGGCTGCACGCGCTCGACGATTTGCGCGACGGATCGATCGAGCACATGGAAGTACGGCTGCGGACTCAAGCCGATCCAGAACGCCCAGACCACCAGCGGAGCGAAGACCATGATCTCGCGGAAGGACAGATCCTTCAGCCCGAGATTCTTCTCTTTCACCTCGCCGAGCATCGTGCGTTGGAAGACCCACAGGAGGTATGCCGCTCCAAGAGCGATTCCCACCGCACCCCAAACCGCCCACGTCTTCGACATCTGGAACGCCCCGCCGAGAATCGTCAACTCGCCGATGAACCCGTTGAGCGGCGGCATCCCCATCGAACTGAGCGCCGCGATCCCGAAAATCAAAGTGAAAATCGGCATGATCTTCAGCAGCCCGCCGTACTCGGAAATTTCCCTCGTGTGCCGCCGTTCGTAAACCACGCCGACCACGAGGAAGAGCATGCCGGTCGAAATCCCGTGATTGATCTGCTGGATAATCGACCCCGAAATCCCCGCCGGATTCAGCGCGAAAATGCCCAGCGTGCAGAAGCCCAGGTGGCTCACCGACGAATACGCCACCAACTTCTTCCAATCCTTCTGCATCAGCGACGCCAGCGCTCCATACACAATCCCGATAATCGAGAGCACCGCCATCACCGTGATGACCGTGCTGTTCCTGGCCGATTCCGGCAGCAGCGGCAATGAGAAGCGCAGGAATCCGTACGTCCCCATCTTCAGCAGCACGCTCGCCAGAATCACCGACCCCGCCGTCGGCGCCTCCACGTGCGCGTCCGGCAGCCACGTATGGAACGGGAACATCGGCACCTTCACGGCGAACCCCACGAAGAATGCCCAGAACACCCACCACTGCACCGTCGACGACAGATGCGTCTGAATCAGGTCCGCGATATCGAAACTGGGAACGCCGAATTGCGACGAGTGCTGGAAGTACAGCGTCAATATGCCCAGCAGCATGAGCACGCTGCCGATCAGCGTGTAGATCATGAACTTGATGGCCGCATACGTCTTGCGCGGGCCGCCCCAGATCCCGATGATGAAGTACATCGGCACCAGCACCGTTTCCCAGAAGATGAAAAACAGCAGGAAGTCCAGCGACATGAAGACGCCCAGCATGCCGGTCTGCAGCAGCAGGAAAAACGCGTAGTATTCCTTCAGCCGCACCGTGATCGCGTTCCAACTGGAGAGGATCGCGATAAACCCGACCACTGTCGTCAGCATCACCAGCAGCAGGCCGAGTCCGTCGATGCCGATGTGATACGTCGCGCCCAGCGTGGGAATCCACGACGCTTTCTCGACGAACTGAAAATCTTTGACAGGATCGAAATTGATTGCCAGCGGGATCGATACCAGGAAACCCACGAAGGCCGCGATATTGGCCCAGAGCTTGATCGCGCGCTCATTCGACGAGGGAATGAAGAGCAGCACGAGAAGGCCGATTATCGGCGTAAATAGAACGATTGAAAGGATGTGGTCCATAGTACAGTCGCCACGGACTAACGATAGTACCACCACTTTTACTCCCGTGTCCGATTCCGTGTAGCAGAATAATACAAGATGACTTCCCGGGTATTTCTGTATCTGGCCGTTGCGGTTTGTGCGCAGGGTCAGGCGGTCCACTTCGATTGGGTGCAGCAGGTTGGCGGTTCGCAAGGCCAGACCATCGCCGGAGTCGCGACGGATCCACTCGGCAACGTCTACGTGGTCGGCAACACCTCGTCCATCGATTTCCCGGTGAAAGGCGCGGTACAGCCGCGCCCGGGCGGCGCCTCCCTGTCGCTGATCACGGGACCCGGCGCCGCACAGCCCATTCCGAACACCGGCCTGAACGCCGTCGTCGTTCTGGTGAAGGACCCGGCGAATTCGCAGACGATGTACGCGACCGACGGCCGCTCGCTGGTGCGCTCCACCGATGCCGCGGCCTCCTGGAGTCTCGTCGCGAAGTTCGATTCTTCGCTCGGCTCCCTCGCCATCGATCCGTCCGCCCCGAACGTCCTCTACGCCGGCACGTACGGCCAGGGACTCTTCAAGAGCACGGATCGCGGCGCAACCTGGACAGCCGCGAACAACGGCATCGCACCCAATGCCGGAGACGGCCGCACGTACGTCTTCGGCGTTTGGATCGATGCGCGCCAGCCCTCCGTGCTGCTGGCGAATACGGGCATGGGCCTGATGCGCAGCGCCGACGCCGCGGCAAGCTGGCAGCCCGCGATTCAGCCTTCCGTCTTCTATACGTCGAGCACCGTGACCTTCGACCCGGCCAATCCCGGCGTGGTTTACGTCGGGACAGGCAGCAGCATTTTGAAGAGCACCGACGAGGGGGTCACGTGGGCCGCCGTCCCCCTGCCCGGCCCCGTAAACGTGAGCCCGTACGCGGTCCTGTTCGACCCGCGCCATTCGGCAACCCTGGTGGTGGTCGGATACAGCGGCTTCTATACCAGCAGCGACGGCGGAAACTCGTGGCAGCAGAAATACACGGGCAACGTCGTCACCGCCACGTTCGATGCCGCGGGCACGTTCTACTGGGCCAGTTACAACACGGTCAATGCGAGTGCGGACGGCCTCGCCACCAGCACGGCGATCGGTCCGCTGTTCGCGGGCGTTGTGACGATGTCGGCGCTCGGCACGCGTCTGTTCGTCGGTACGCAGGCGTCGAGCGATGTGTTCGCGGCCAAGTTGGATGCGCAGGGCAACGTGCTGTACGCGACTTACTTCGGCGGGTCGGCGTCCGAGCAGGCGAAAGCCATGGCGGTGGATAGTTCCGGCGCCGTGTACGTCACCGGGACGACCGGGTCGAGCGATTTCCCGGTCACCAAGGGAGCGTACGCGAAGAGCGGCGGAACCTTCCTGTTCAAGCTCAATGCCGATGGGTCGGTAGGGTACTCCACTTATTTCGCGTCGTCGCAGACCACGCCGGCCGCGATTGCCGTGGATGCCTCGGGTAACGCTTATATCGGCGGATTCACGCTGGGTGGTTTGCCCACCACGCCGGGCGCGTATCAGACGGAATTCCAGGGCTCGTATCCGCCCTGCTGCAGTATCGGCCCCGGACTGCCGCCGCCCACCAACGGCTTCGTGACGAAGTTCAGCCCGGACGGCGGTTCGCTGGCTTTCTCGACGTACTTCGGAAAGCAGTCCGTGCAGGTCGCTGCCCTCGCGCTGCGGCCCAATGGCGAGGCCGTTCTGGCGGGCGGCAGCCAGTTGTACCGGATGAGCGCTGACGGCGGATCGCTGCTGAAGACGGGCAGCGTCAACGGTTCGATCTTCTCACTCGTCTCGGACGCGGCGGGCGACATCTTTGTCGGCGGGCAGGCTGCGCCGCAGAATTTTCCGGTCACGCCGGGGGCCTTCCAGACATCGGTGCGGTTCGTCTATGGGTCCGGCTTTTCCAGCGGCTTCGTAGCGCGGCTGGACGACCAGTTCGCGATCACGGCGGCCACGCTCCTGGCGGGCGAGGGCGGCGACAACACCCTGTCGTTGGCGATGGCCGCGAACGGCGATGTGCTGGCGGCCGGGGCCACCTCGTCACGCGGCTTTCCGCTGCGCGGGGCGGCGCAAGGGGCCTTTTCCGGTGGGACGGGATTCGTGGCCGAGTTGACGTCCGATCTGTCGAGCGCGGTATTTTCCACATTCGCCGGAGATACTCGCGTTTTCAACGTGCGCAGTGTGGCGCCGGCTGCGGATGGCGGCGTCATCTTCGGCGGGGCCACCATATCCGCTCCTTACTATTCGTACATGGGCATCTATAACGACTTATCGCCCGGCGCCGCGCAGGCTTTCGTCGTCAAGGCCGCGGTCCGGCCGGCGATGCCGCGCATCGATTCCGTGGTGAATGCGGCCAACCAGTTGGGCACGCCGCTCTCGCAGGGCGGCACGTTCATCGTCCGCGGCGATGGCTTCGGCGACGACGCAACCCTTACCATCAACGGGAATGCAGTCCCGCTGCTGGCGCACACCCGTACGTCGCTGACGGCCGTGCTGCCGGCGAATTTCACAGGGGCCGGCGGCGTTACGGTTGCGGTGCAATCCGGCGGCAGCACGTCGAATCCGTTCGAAGCAGAGTACCAGCCGACCGCACCCGGGATCTTCTCCGTCGACGGCACGGGCGCGGGTCAGGGCTACATTCTGAATGCGGACGGTACTCTGAATTCCCCGTCGAATCCAGCCGCCGAAGGAGCGGAGGTCACGATCTTCGCCACCGGAGTCGGCCACCTGAGTTTCGACAACGGCTATGCCGTGACGGACACCACGCCCGTGGTATCGATCGACGGCTTTGGCGCGCCCGGGATCGCGGCGGTGTTCAGGCCCGTCGATGGGCTGCCCGGCAATGTCTACCAAATTTCCGTCTACGTCCCCCATCCTGCCGATTTTGCCGCGGGCAATGCGAATCTCAAGGACTTCAAGATGCCCCCCACCGTCCCCGTCTTCCTCACGGTGAACGGCGCCACCAGTCAATACGGCCTGACTTTGTCGGTAGCCCAGTAACGCCAGCGGTCTTTGCCGCCGGTTCTTTTTGTTAGTTAAGTTTCCCGAAGTACTCGAATGCCTTGCTGCACCATCTGGTCTCGTCTGTGAGCCAGGCACCCAGCACCCAGTCGCGCCCAAGATCGCGATGCGTATCCATGTCTCCCCCATCTGTGTATCGCACGGAACTGCGCGCACCGCAGCGTATGGCGACTTCGACCAGAGGAGGGGGCAACCGCAGCCCATAATCCGTTCCCAGCGCCAGTGCGAAGATCGTTCCGTTCTCAGGATGCACCAATGCCGGCGACGAATAGACAACCTTTCTGCAATCCCTAGGGAGTCTTTTTCCGAGTTCATCCCAAATGCGCTGGACAGCTTCAGGATGGGCTCCCAATTTCATGTAGGGGTCGTCAACTTCTTCCGGCGTGAGAACTGTGGGCAGTGGAACGCGATTTCGATGCGGACGAGTCAGGTAGGCCAGAACGATAAGGTTCCGAGGGATCTCAATGTTGATGTTCGGGGCCACGTTGGCCCCATTGTATCTCCCGGTATCTCCAGCGCTCCGTCTGTCAGATCACCAAGGAAGTCCACCGCCTCCAAGCCCTTCGCGTCAACGGACCTCCCCCGTTAACTGCTGCTGATCTTTACCTCGTAAAGAGAGGTTGCCGCGGCATTGGAACACCACCACCCCGGCGTGATCTTTGACAATCTAAAACCGGTGCATGTGCCCTATTTTCATGCCCCTGGCTGCCCCTAGGGGCATCATAGTTTGACAGCCGAATCCTCACTTTCGCCACGTGTGTGTGCCTTCGTTTTCTTTGCGTCTCCGCGTCTTAGCGTCTTGGTGAACAACGGCAGTCACAGTCTCCTTCAGTCTGGCCGCTAAGTGCCTGGCTCCTGATCTCTGCCTCCTGCATCTTTTCCACCACCTCGTGCGTATACCAAGTGCGGTTATGATTCGTTCAACTGCATTCGCGAAGGACTTGCCGGTGGCCGAAGACGACGAACTCGCAAGCCTCGTGGAGCGCTACCAACACCGCCTCTATCGATACCTGACCCGCCTGGTCGGGCCCGGCGCGGCTGCCGACGACCTCTTCCAACAGACCTGGCTCAACGTCGTCCGGCAACTCGGCCGGTACGATGGCCGCCGCAGTTTCGATACCTGGCTGTTTGCGATCGCTCACAACGCCGCCATCGACGTCCTCCGCCGCAGGCCCGGCGAAAGTCTGGACGAACAAACGGGATCGTGGCCGGCTGCAGGTCCGGACGCCCTCGACATGGTGCTGAACGCCGAACGCGCGGCCATTCTGGCATCGGAAGTGGACGCCCTCCCGGCGCTCTATCGCGAAGTAGTCACCCTGCGATTCGAGGAAGGCATGAAGCTGGAACAAATTGCCGAGGTGACCGGCGCGCCGTTGTCCACGGTGAAAAGCCGCCTGCAACGGGCATTGGAGATTCTGCGCCGCAGCCTGAGCGATCGCTGGCGCAAGGAGGACCTGCTATGACTCACGAGGAAGTACGCGCGCTGCTCGCTATGAGCGCGGCGGGATCCCTGGACGCCGCGGGCGAGCGAGCGGTCCGCGACCATGCGCGCGATTGCGCCGAGTGCGCCGCGGCTTTACGGACGTTTTCGGAACTCGCCGCCGTCCTGAGCACGCGTCCCGCGCCCGCGTTGCCCTTAGGGTTGTTGCTGGTGACGCAGGCTCGTATGACGGCCGAACTGGCCATCTCGGCAGAACGGCGGCGCAGCGTTTGGATCGCGGTCGCGGCGGCACTCTTCGCATGGATGATTAACATGGCGACATACGCACTCATCCGCTGGTGGCGTCCGGAACTGTCACCGGTGCTGGCATGGCTGGCGCTCTCGGTGGCGACGGCGTGCGTGGCGGCGCCTGCGGCCGCGATTGTGGCCCAAAAACGCCGCATGGAAAGGAGGATGTCATGAAAGAGCCGGTAATGCCCGCGTTGTCGAAGGAAATTGCGGGACTTGTGTTCGCCGTCCTAGCGGTCGGAATGTATCTATTTCAGAGATTTCTGGAGGAGCCATCGTGGTTTGCCGCCGTAACTGCCGCAGGGTTCGGGATCTTCGCGGCCGCCTTCACCCTGCTGTTCTGCTACATCTACGGCGACGCCAAGCGGCGCAATATGAATGCCGCCCTGTGGACCGTACTGGCAATATTCGCCCCCAGCGGGATCGGCATCATCCTGTACTTCCTGCTGCGCGAGCCCATCGCGGCCTGCTGCACGCAGTGCGGCACCAGGGTCCAGGCGGGATTCGCCTTTTGCCCCCACTGCGGAGCAAACATGGCTACAGCCGCATGTCCACAATGCCATCGCATACCGCAACCCGGCTGGTCCCACTGCGCCTCCTGCGGGGCGAAACTGTGAACCGTTGACTCCGCTAAGATCACAACAAGGAGAACTCCGATGCAGTTCGAACGAATCACAGTGAATCCCGCCGTGGCCACTGGGAAGCCCTGCATCCGGGGTCTCCGCTTCCCGGCATCGCGCTTGCTCGGTCTTCTAGCGGCCAGCGAAACGCGGGAATCGATCCTGAAATCTTACCCATACTTGGAAGCTGAGGATATCGACGAGGCGCTCCGTTATGCGGCGTTCCCCCCACCATGAACTGTGGGGCAGGATGGAATCCCGCGGCGGGTTGCCAACCCGCCCAAACTGCATGCCAAAAGGAAATCAGCCGCTACTCGGTTAGAATGGGGCAATGGCGGAAAACCAAGGAAATGCGGCGCCCGTAGTCACGTTCGAAGCCTGCCTCGACGAACTGGAAAAAGTAGTCCGCGAACTCGAGGGCGGCGAGCTTTCCCTCGACCGTTCCCTCCAACTGTTCGAGCGCGGAATGAGCCTGAGCGACACTTGCCGCAAACAGCTCGAAGAAGCGGAAACGCGCGTCGAAATGCTGATCCGCCGGGAGGGCAAAATGACGGCCGAGCCGTTCCGCCCCGAAAAGTCCGAGAAAGCATGAATCTGCGCGAATACCTCGTCCAGCAGCAGAAACTGGTCGATGGCGAACTCGACCGCCTGGTCCCCGCCGAATCCGTCACTCCCGAGACCATCCACCGCGCCATGCGGTACAGCCTCTTCGCCGGCGGCAAGCGCATCCGTCCGATCCTGTGCATGGAGGCCGCGCGCACGGTATCCGATGACGTCGACGGCGTCCCGGCCTGCGCCTGCTCGCTCGAACTGATCCACACGTACTCGCTGATTCACGACGACCTGCCGGCGCTCGACAACGACGATTACCGCCGCGGCAAGCTGACGAATCACAAGGTATTCGGCGACGCCATGGCGATCCTGGCCGGCGATTCGCTGCTCACGCTGGCCTTCCAGGTGCTCGCGCAATTGAACGCGGCCGACGATCGCAAGACCCGCCTGATCGCGGAACTGGCGACCGCCTCGGGCACGGTCGGCGGCATGATCGGCGGGCAGGTGGCCGACCTCGAAGGCGAAGGCAAGCCGCCCGACGCGCAACTGCTGGAGACGATCCATCGCGCCAAGACGGGAGCGCTGCTGCGGGCCAGCCTGCGCATGGGCGCGACCTACGCGGGCGCGACCGCCGAGCAGTACGGAGCGCTTTCCTGCTACGGCGAACACGTCGGTCTGGCCTTCCAGATCGTGGACGATATTCTGGACGTCGAAGAGTCGTCGGAAGCCCTGGGCAAAACGGCGGGGAAGGACGCGGCGCAGCACAAGATCACGTTCCCGGCGGTGTACGGCCTGGAGGCCTCGCACAAAATGGCGCAGGAGGAATGCGCGCGCGCCCACCAGGTGCTGGAGCCGTTCGCCGGGCGCGCCGGCCGCCTGCACGAACTGGCCGACCTGATCGTCCATCGCAAGTCATGAAGAACCGGTTGGACCGGCTCATGGTCGAGCGCGGCCTCGCCGATTCGCGCGAAAAAGCGCAGGCGCTGATCATGGCCGGCGAGGTGCGCGTCAACGGTCAGAAAGCCGCCAAGCCGGGCCAGCCGGTGGGCGCCGACGCCGCCGTCGAAGTGCTGGCGCGGCCGCCGTTCGTAAGTCGCGGCGGCTTCAAACTGGCGGGCGCGCTGCGGCATTTCGGAGTCGATCCCACCGGCAAGGTCTGCCTGGATATCGGATCGTCCACGGGCGGCTTCACGGACGCGCTGCTGCAGGCGGGGGCGGCGCGCGTACACTGCGTGGATGTCGGCGCCGGCCAACTGGACTGGAAATTGCGGAACGACCCGCGCGTGGTGGTCCACGAAGGCATCAATGCGCGCGACCTGAAATTCGCCGATATCGGCGAGCCGGCCGGCCTGTTGGTGTGCGATGTCAGTTTCATTTCGCTGACGCTGATTCTGCCCGCCGCGGCGCCGCTGTTACGGCCCGACGGGCAAATGGTTATACTGATCAAGCCGCAGTTCGAAGTGGGCAAGGGCCAGGTGGGCAAGGGCGGCATCGTTCGCGACCCCGCGCTACACGAGGCGGCCTGCCGGCGCGTGACGCAAGCGGTGACGGATTTAGGATTCGAGACCAGCCTGATGGAAAGCCCGATTCTCGGTGCGGAAGGCAATAAGGAGTTTCTCCTGCATGGCCATCATTAAGACCGTCGGAGTAATATCCAAACCGAACTCGGACGAAGCGGGGGACCTGGTCCCGGATCTGCTGAAATGGCTGAACGGACGCGGCATTTCCATCCGCATCGATGAGGACACCGCGGTCTATGCGGGCAATTCCGCGGGACTCTCGCGCGCCGACGTGCCGGAAGGCTGCGACCTGATCATCGTGCTCGGCGGCGACGGCACGCTGCTGTCGGCCGCGCGCGCCATCGGCAAGCGCGAGATTCCGCTCTTCCCGGTGAATCTGGGTGGGCTGGGTTTTCTCACGGCCATCACGATCGACGATATCTACGAAGAGCTGCAGCGCGCCTTTCGCGGCGAGAATCGTATCGCCAAGCGGAAGCTGCTGAGCACCGAAGTGGTGCGCGACGGCGAGACCATCGCCAGCTACGATGCGCTCAACGACGCCGTGCTGACGAAGTCCGCGCTCGCCCGCATGATCGATCTCGAAACGCATGTGGACGAGCAGTTCGTGTGCACGTATAAGGCGGATGGACTGATTATCGCGACGCCCACCGGATCGACGGCATACTCGCTATCGGCCGGCGGACCGATCATCTTTCCGTCAGTCCCGGCGATTTGCCTCACACCAATCTGTCCGCACATGCTGACCAACCGTCCGGTGCTGGTGCCGGAAACGAGCGTGATCCGCATCCTGTCGCATGGGCCCGACGAGAGCGTGTACCTGACCATCGACGGACAGGTCGGTAATCCGATCCGTGCCGGCGATACGATTTTCTGCCGCAGTTCGGCTTACTCACTGCGGCTGGTCCGGCCGCCTCACATGATGTTTTTCGACGTGCTGCGCCAGAAACTGAAATGGGGCGAACGATGAAACGGGTTTCCCTGACGGCATGGATCTTTATCGGCATGGCTGCCGGGGTAGCGCTGGGAATTGCAGCGCCGGGATTCGCAAAACAACTGGGTCCCGTGAGCAATGTATTCCTGCGCCTGATCCGCTCGATCATCGCGCCGCTGCTGTTCGGGACGCTGGTGGTCGGCATCGCCGGAGGCGGCGATATGAAGCGCATGGGCCGCATCGGCGGCAAGGCGATCCTGTACTTTGAGATCGTCACCACGCTGTCGCTCTTCCTCGGGTTGTTCGCCGTCAACCTGGTGAAGCCCGGACTCGGCATACCGATCCACGCGACCGCGGCGGAGGCGGCGGTGTCGGGCCAGCAGACCACGTTCGCGAGCGTGCTGGAGCACATCTTCCCGTCCAGCATCATCGACGCCATGTCGCGGAACGACGCGCTGCAGATCGTGGTCTTCGCGTTCCTATTCGGAGCGGCATGCGCCGCCATCGGGTCGAAGGCCGACGCGGTGATCACCTTCTGCAATTCGCTGTCTGAAGTGATGTTCCGCTACACGAAATATGTGATGTACCTTGCGCCGATCGGCGTAGGCGCGGCCATCGCGGTGACGGTCGGCAGCAAGGGCATCGCGGTGCTGTTCGGGCTCGGCAAGCTGATTCTGACGATGTATGCCGCCTCGGCGATTTGCATCGTGCTCGTGTTGGCGCCGGCGCTGTTTCTGTTCAAGATCCCGGTGCACGGATTCTGGCAGGCGGCGCGCGAGCCATTCCTGATCGGATTCTCGACGGCCTCAAGCGAGGCTGCGCTGCCGCTGGCGCTGGAAAACATGGAGCTGTTCGGCGTCCCCAAACACGTCGTGGGATTCGTGATTCCGACCGGATACAGCTTCAACCTGGTGGGCAGTGCGCTGTATCTCTCACTGGCGTCGATTTTCGTGGCGCAGGCGGCGGGGATGAACCTGTCGATCGGCGACCAGCTTCTGATGATGCTGACGCTCATGCTGACCAGCAAAGGCGTCGCCGGAGTACCCCGTGCGGCCCTGGTAATTCTTGCCGGGACCCTGGCAACTTTTCACCTGCCCATGGAAGGGGTTGCTGTACTGCTTGGGGTGGATGCGCTCCTCGACATGGCCCGCACGGGCATCAACGTTCTGGGAAATTGCCTTGCCAGCGCAGTAGTGGCCCGCTGGGAAGGTTACAAGATCGGCTGAAACGTAGGAATGCGCTAGTTGATGTAGTAGTTCGCAGGTAGGCTATCGTCGAAATGAGGCGTCTTGGGTGCGCCCTTGCGCTGTGCCTTCGCGCTCGCTGCCCGCATCTTATTCAGGTCGGACAGGGTGGTGCGAATCGAACGCTGGATAGTCGTGACGATCCTGGTGAGACGCTTGATATCTTTTTCCGTGCCCTTGGCTTGCACGTGGGGCAGCGCGCGCTCGTAGCGGCGAAGACGCCACGTGTCGATGATCATCATCTCCACGAGGAATCGCTCAGAGACGTCGGCCGGTTTGTGAGTCGATTCGAAGTCGTTGACGAGCTTGAGGAACTCCGCCGGATCCTCCCCGGTGATCACGTAAGTTTTTGGATCGAGATGTAATCGCTGGAGGTATTTGATCCGTGCCATGCTCTTTTGGTTCTAACATGTGGCTGGCACAGAGTCCAGTGAACGGACGGGACAGGCCGCAAAACCTGTCCCGCCATGGCAAGCGTGTACGGCTACTGAACGTCGATGGATTCGACTTTGATGATGTCGCCTTCCTTGGTGCCGCTAACTTTCGCGTTGATTTCGGTAGTGGCGGGAGCATTCGGTGCGGTACGGTCGGCGCGGCTCTTGAGAGCCTCGGTAGCCTTGCCGTTTCCGGTCTGATCGAGTTGGTAAGTTTTTCCATCCACGGCGAGCAAGAAGGTGGTGGTGGCGCTGGTAGCGGCGCATGCCGTCAGGTTCTTCTGCGTGTTCATGCAAGTGGCATCGAGCAACTTACCGTTAAAACTCTCGGCAAAAGCGAGCGCTCCCAGGAAAGCTACACACGATACTAACGTCAGGGTCCTACGCATATTGGTCGTTCCTTCCAATCAATAGATTGTCGAATGGCGCTTGGTGTTATAAGCGAGCAAGACCTGTGCCAATTAGGACTATGGAGGCCGTTTCGCGGCCGAAGAAATAAGGCAGTTCCCGGTAATCGGCGCAGTCGTGGATGACCAGCCCGGCGGACTTGCCGGGCTCGAGAGAGCCGATTTCATGGCCTAACCCTAAGCTGCACGCCGCGTTGAACGTCGCGGCCACGATGGCCTCGGCCGGAGTCATTTTGAGGTGCGTGCATGCCAGCGACAGGACCATCGGCATCGAAGTGGTAGGCGACGATCCAGGATTAAAATCGGTCGCGAGTACTAGCGGCAAGCCGAGATCGATCATGCGGCGGGCCATCGGGTAATGAGACGATCCCAGGTTGTACACCGAGGCAGGCAAGAGCACGGGTTGCACGCCCGCCTCTCGTAACGCTTGTAAACCAACGTCGGTCGTGGCCTCCAGGTGGTCGGCGGTGGCGGCGTGGAATTCGGCCGCCAACAGGGCGCCTTCGTCGGGCGTGAACTGGTCGGCGTGGATGCGCAGTCCCAATCCCAGCGCGGATGCCGCGCGCAGGACCACGCGGGCCTTTTCGGCGGGGAACACAAACGGCTCGACGAAGATATCGCAGTACCGCGCCAGCCCGTCCTCGACCACGCGCGGGAGCATCTCGCGCACGACGACCTCGATGTACTCGTCGATGCGTCCGCGGAATTCGTCGGGAACGTCGTGGGCGCCCAGGAACGTCGGCACATACCGCAGCGGGCCTTCGGCCTCGAGATCGCGGATCACGCGCAGCAGTTTCAACTCCGCGTCGACGGAGAGGCCGTAGCCGGACTTCGCCTCGATGGTCGTCGTACCGCCGCGGAGAAACCAGTCGCGGTATTTGCGTGCGGCGGTCAGCAGGGCCTCGGCCGTCGCGTCGCGGGTCTTGCGGACGGTGGAGCGAATGCCGCCGCCGGCCGCGGCGATCTCCTTGTACGTCACTCCCGACGCGCGCTGCTCGAACTCGTCGGCGCGGTTCCCGGCGAAGACCGGGTGGGTGTGAGCGTCCACGAATCCCGGGAGTACAATGCGGCCCCCGGCATCGATGATCTCGACGTCGTCCGTAAGCAGCGCGTCGATCTCGGCACGCGCGCCCACGACGGCGATGCGGCCATCCCGCACCAGCACCGCGCCGTTCGTCACGATGCCGAGTTCGCGCATCTCGGCTCCGGTGCGCGGGCGCGGCGGTCCGGCGACCGTCACCACTTGCGATGCATTGACGATCGCGAAGTCAGGCATGCGATGGGCGGGCCAGCACTCCGGCCGCGAACTCC
>Ga0105240_10002192_pt1 | contig 31894 bp, 17 predicted proteins | sample KBSC54metaG_FD_80426 | JGI IMG/M metagenome (GOLD analysis project Ga0105240, IMG submission 80426) | Corn rhizosphere microbial communities from Kellogg Biological Station, Michigan, USA - KBS C5-4 metaG | ecosystem: Host-associated > Plants > Roots > Rhizosphere > Soil | place: Michigan, USA... | reverse complement strand
TCTTTGGCGATTTGGTCGAGAGTGCGCACCGGGACCTTGACGGTGCGGTAAGTCCGTGAGTCGGCCGGGTAGAGTAAGGAGCTGCCATAGAGGTCATCGGAAACACGCAGCTCCGCCTCTTCGAAACGATCGGATAGGGCGCAGGGAATCCACTCAAAATCCGGGTGTTTCGTAAAATACCAATCGTTCAACTGGCGATACTCCGAACAGAGTGGTTCCACGAGAATGAACCGGGAGTCGGAAAACACGCGTTTGGCGGCATCCGACCACACGCCGGAGGACGCGCCGACATCCACGACAAAATCGGGCACAAAGCCTTGCGCCTTGAGGCGGCGGAAGGCTTGATAGACCAAGGTAAAATCCCCCCACAGGTCTTTGGGGGCCGGGGGATCCAGGTAAGCGACAATTTCGGTTTCTTTTCGCACGAAGGCTTTTTCGAAGCGCTCGTCGACGGGCTCCCCGCGTTCGAGCGAGTTCCAGATCCAGTCAGCCATGCCGCACGCCGAGAAGGTGGACGCATGGCGGGCGGCCTCCTGTCGCAGAGCGATCTGCCTCTCTGGCCGGCAAATATCGACAACGGCCCGGCGAAGCTTCGCGCCGTCGTAGGGGACCGTTTGGCCAACTGCGAACCGATCGACAAACCGGGCGGCGGCGGTTTCGTGGCTGCCCAGCACAATCATCGGAGTATGGGCGCGAGCCAGCAGGTATGGCATCCGTGTGGGCAAGCTGAGTCGTCCGATTTCGGGGCGATCATCCTGTCCATCCAACCGGCCGCTGGGAACGATGGCGTAGGGATATTGACGCACGCGTTCGGACAACTCCGGTTCAGCCAAAAAACCGAAATCGAGAATTCCATCCTCGCGCAATTCCTGGCTGCTGACCTTCAGCCACGGGGCCCGCGTATTGCCGTACCAATGGACCTGCAGGCCCGCTTCTTTAACGGTCCTTCGCAATTCCTGGAGCCAGAGTCGGCTCCAGATATTGCCGATGAGAATGCCGGTCCGGGCTTCTAAATCAGGCCCCGCGAATTGGCGTGGCGCCACCTCGGTGGGGTCATTGGTGATTGCGGGGGGGACCACCCAGAATTTCAGGTTGTATTTCTTTTCATAGGCATCCCGCATTTCCGGGGAAATGGCCAGGCGTAAACCGGCTTTGGTCAGAGCTTCGCGCATCAACCCATCGGGGATACCACGGGCATAGACGTTGTTGTCGTCCATGAGAAAAACGCAGAGTGGCGCATCGAACAACTCCCTGAGCGCGATGGCCGTAATCAGCTCATCCGCCAAAAAAGGAATGCAGAGAACGCGACGCACCCGGGTTCCGTTCAGCGCGTAGAGGACACGCTCGAAGCTTTGGGCACGGGTGAGGTCTGCCTGGGGCAGGCAGAGCTTTTCCGCACCCAGCGTGTGCTCGTGATAAAGATTCGTGGAACGGATCGATAAAATATCGGCAGCGCTCCCGAAGATGCGGCTCAAAATAACACCCGTTCCATGGCGATCCGTCACCTCGTTGGTAGTCACGATGGCGTCGGCGGAGGCGAGCGCGCCACGGGACAGCGGCACGATTCCCTGCCGGACGGGTCCGACCACGCGCCGTTTCAATTTTCTAATAATTTTCTTTAGGGATGCCATAGTAAGTTGCGCATGCGATCCAGCCAGGCCGACCGGCCGTTCGCGGGGGCGCAGGCCGCTGGCGGCGGCTGGAGTTGACGCCGTTCGTCCTGCAACCGCGAGACACCAGCCCGGGCGTTGAGGAAGAGACAATCCTGGGCGATGAGGGTGCCGTCCTCGCAGCGCCAGCCGTTGCCGAAATCCCAAAGGTGAAAATCAAAATGCCTGAGCCATTCCGCAACTTCGAGCAGCAGGGGCGTTGGGGGGCCATAGGCGCGGGCCAGCCAGCACTCGAGCAGCAGCACCTCGACTTTGGGCAGAGTCTTGCGCGCGCCTTCCAGGATGCCCAGCTCGCATCCCTGAACATCCATTTTGATCACATTTGGAACGGAGATCTGGAACTCTTCAAGGGCGTAATCGATGGTCAGCATGTCGACCTCGACGCGTTCTGCGCCTTGCGGAAGGACATCCAGAGCGAGCGCCGTGCTGCCGACGAGATTGTTCGGGTAAAGGAACATCGACCCGCGTTTGCATTCGGGGCCGAGGGCGACTTTATGCAGCCGAAATTTCGGATGCCGCGACAAGGTGGCGGCCATGTTGCGGCGATACTCGGGAGCCAGATCGATCAACGGCTCAAAGAGGTCAAACGTGGCCTCGGGAAAATCCTGGCTAATGCGACTGGACCATCGGCCATTCGAAGCGCCCACATCAAAGAAGTGGCGCACGTTGAGTCCCAGTTTTCGAAGCTGGCGGAGGTGCTGGCGGTCGGTATCAGTCAGGCGCATTTTCTTTTCCGGCATAATCAAACGCAGGGACGAGAACGAATCTTAAAGGGAAGCCCGAGAAGTTGAATGGGGTAATAACCCTAAAGACACGAGGACTCCCGGTGAGCGAAAGAAGATGACCTATGTTAGCTACACCTGAACGCGGCGTTCTCCCGAAGATCTCCGTCGTCACCCCCTCCTTCAACCAGGCAGAGTATCTCGAGGAGACCCTCCGGTCCGTCCTGGACCAGGAATATCCCAATCTCGAGTACATCGTGATCGACGGCGGTTCAACGGATGGGAGCGTCGATATCATTCGGCGCTACGAAGACCGACTCGCGTACTGGGTGAGCGAGCCGGACGAGGGACAATATGATGCGCTCAACAAAGGCTTCGCGCGCAGCACGGGTGAGATCATGGCCTGGCTCAATTCCGACGACAAGTACCTCGATTGGACCTTCTCGAGCGTGGCCGAAGCGATGTCCAACCTCCCGGAAATCGAGTGGCTGACCTCCCAGTTCCAGTTCTTTTGGGATCAGCAAGGGCGGGCGATGCGGTGTGAGTGGCATCCTGGTTTCTCACGCGAGTTGGTGCTGCGCGGAGGCACGCTGCCGGGCTGCGGTTGGCCCGCCTGGGCTTTCCTTCAACAGGAATCGACATTTTGGCGGCGCTCCCTGTGGGAGCGCGCCGGAGGGCAGCTGAGCACTTCTTATTCCTTGGCCGGGGACTACGATTTGTGGATGCGCTTCGCCGGGCAGGCCGAGCTGTATTCGCTCTCGGTGCCGTTGGCGGGTTTTCGACAGCATCCAGGACAGAAAACCGCGCGTCAGATGGACGCCTACATCGAGGAAGCACGCGCCTGTTTTCAGCTTCGCGGCGGCAAAAGGCCCGGGCGGCTGGGCGGCCTGTGGCTGAAAAACTGGGGCAAATTGCTTCGGTACTTGCAGCGCCGGCACGCCTTCGCCTGTGCCCAACTCGGGTCCCAGAATCACGCGGTGTTCAACGGCCACGCGGGTCTGTGGGAGCTCCGCCGGTACTAGCGGGCGGCGGCTAACTCGCGCGACTGCGCCTCCGAAAGCGCGATCGCCGGAGTGGGCACTCCGCAGGTGTTCGCTATAAACCCGGCCAAGCGTCCACCTTGCGCTTCCCAGGAGAATTCGCTCAGGATTCGGTTTTGAATCGCCTCGCCTCGTCGGTTCAACTCGGGCTTTGAAAGGCCACAAATCCGAGTTAGCTCCCGAGGCAAATCTTCTTCGAGACGATAGGCATCCAAGTAGAAGGCCTCCGGCCCCAGCACTTCCTGGACTCCCGAAAGCCACGTGGTCATCACGGATCGGCCACAGAGAGCGTAATCGAAGAGCTTGGAGGCGAAATTGTTCTCGTTGCCATGGGTAGCGGGCCGGGGATTGACGAGCACATCGCAGGTGCGGCCGAAGCGGAGGCATTGGTCCGGCGTCTTCAGCCCATGGTACACCAAACGCGGGCTGCCGGAGATCAACTTCGCCACCTCCTCGCCGGCTTTGCCATACCCGCAAATTTCCAAGGTGGCGGGAAGGTCGCAACGCTGAAAAGCTTTGATCAACTGGTGCACTCCGGAATGAGCGCCGAGGGAACCGAAATAGCCAAACCGAAGATCAGAGCGGTCGATTGGGGCAGGATCCGAACTGAGGAGCGCACGAACGGGCGTACAGCCACCGGGCATCCACAAGAATGGGACCTGACGCGGCTGGAAATATTTCTGCACGCCACGGCTTAAGCCCACGCACGCATCAAATCGCGGGACCATATCCGTGTCGGAGATATACATGGGTTTAAACCGCCGTCGGAAGTTTTTCAGCCAACGCGTCTCTTGTCCCAGGCTCGAGCTGTCCGCGAGCAAGAGGACGAGCTTCGGACGGTGTGGCTGTCTGCGCAGCCAATTCACGAACTGGTTGTAGATGGGCGACATGTTGTAGACCAAAACGGCATCGGGTTCCCAACCTGAGGACCGCCAAAGGCGGTATTGGCGTTTGAGGCGCGCGAGCGAACAGAACCGGTGCCAGACCTCCGGCGCTTTCTCGAGGAGAAGAAGTTCGTGATCAATACCAGAACCAGCGCTGGCGAGTTCCGTTGATTGAGGTTCGAGAGGCAAAACGCCGGCCGATCGAATTTCGAAGTAGCGGCGCAACTCGTTCACCATCTGCGTTTCCAAAGCATGGCCAGCCGGGTTAAGGTCAGGATGCAGGGCGGCCATCCCGGGAGGAAAAGCGAAGCCAAGATAAAGCAGCCGGACAGCCGGCTCGAGTTTCGGTGTAAAATCCATGAGTGGGTCCATACGGGCGATCGAAGACCATCCTAAAGCTTTTCGACCCGGCCGAAATAGGGCGAAACCCTCAAAACCAGGTTAGAACTGAGGACAGTGGGATCCCGAGCGGGCGGCAGGCGCTTGGATTGAGGGTCCGTGCGTCCAGCGATTGCTCGCTAGCACTCGACCCTGGACATGACTTGAAGGGGATCCAGCGTGGGTGCGCGGTCAACCAGGGTGTCGAGAAAACGCACCATCCGGCCGGCTTGGATATCCCAATTGAACTGGCTCTGCAACCGGTCGCGGATGGCTGCACCGCGGACATCCAACTGAGCGCGGTCCATTTTGCTGAGGTCGGTGAGTTTTTGGCCGAGAGATTTGGTAAAATCTTCGGTTTCCAAGTACACGCCCTCTTCGCCGAGGATTTGGTCCACACCACCCGTGCGGGTCGTCAGGATGGCTCGGCCGGTCACGCCATACTCGAAGATTTTCGAGGGGAAACTATTTTCCAAACCCCAAATCGGCAGGCGGGGGTTGATGAGGACATCTACCTTTTGGGCCCAATCGAGGCAGTCGGACTGGCGTTGGAGCAGGCCATCGAAGCAGAAGTTGGAGTGACGGGCCGCGAGCGCCGCCAGTCGATCGGACGATTTGCCGAACCCGCACATGTGGAGCGAGCCCTGAACCTTGGAATCGAGAAACGTCTGCACCGTGGGGAGCACCGCCGCGTGTTCGGCCAGCGAACCGAAGTATCCGAACCGTATTGGGCCCGACCGGATCGGCTGTGTGCTGGGGGGGGCGTACGGGAAATTCGGCGCCGAGGGCATCCACATCCAGGGGACGCGGTTGGGCTCGAAAAAACGGCGGGTTTGGAGTCCGAACCCGATGCAGGCGTCATACCATTTGATGGCCACGTCGTCCATCCACTGCATGGGTTTGAATCGGTAGCGCAGCCGGCGCGAGAAAGGAACGCTCAGCCCGAGGGTGCTGCTGTCCGCCAACACCAGGACGATGGCCGGTCGTGGGTGCTGAGGCCGTAGCCAACGAACGAACTGGTTAAAAACCGGGCTTAAATTACGCACCAGGACGACGTCCGGCGGCGCCGAGGACAGAGTCGCCCGGAGATAGAAATGACGCAACTGCCGCCAGGCAATCCAATCGTGCCACGCGCGGGTTCGGCCCTCCCATAACAGCAGCTCATGGTCCAATCCGAAAGAGTCATCCCGGGGGTCCAGCCGGGAGCGGACCTCCGCGGGGAGATGACCCACGGTCTTGATCGTCGCGATGCGGGAAAGCGCCTGGACAAACCTGGTCTCGGTGGCGTGGCCCGCGGGATTCAGCGATGGAAAGCGCCCGGTCACCCCCGGCGGAAAGGCGTTGCTTAAATACAGAATTCGCAAGGGTTCCGCTCTCATTGGGCGCCGTCGAAGCCTGAAAACATTCCCCGACGGCCGGCGACTACATTTTCGCTGTGGCTGCCCGAAGTGCTCGGAACCAGGCGGCCGGTCTCGGCCGAAAAATCAAAAATTTGGTAATCAAATTCGCGCAGGAGAGCTAACACACTATCCGCTGAGGAGCCTTGTTTTCGCAAAGCTGAGTCCAGCAGCTCCAGCAAAATGACGGGTTGGAATTTCGCGATCAAACCTCGCGCTCCGGCCAAAACCTTGGCCTCTGCGCCTTCGGCGTCGATCTTGATGAGGTCCAGCCGCGTGAGACCAGGGCTGGCGAAATAGTCATCCAACGAACACAACTCGACGGGTTGGGTCCCCAGGCCGCTGACCTGGTGCACGAATTCCCCCAGCGTGTTTTGGCCCTCGTGGCCATACTCGCAGATGCGCAGCACGCCTTCACCTCTGGCCTCGGCAACGGCCTTTTTCACCGGTTGCACGTTCCGGAGCCCGTTGGAGGCAACGTTGGTTTTCAGTCGCTGGAACTCGCGCTCGCTCGGTTCGAAGGCATAGACTTTGCCGGCCGGCCCGACCCGGCGGGCCGCGACTACGGTGAAAAACCCGTCGTTCGCCCCAACGTCGACCATGACCATGTTGGGCTTCAAAAACGTATGGACAAACAAGAATTCGTTGGGTTCAATGCAGCCGCCAATAAATGTGGGACGACTCATGTCGTTGCCCAGATAGAGATTCAGCGTCAGCCCGTCATACCAGGGAAAGAGGAGCGGCTTTTCCAGCTTCCGATCGCGGCAAGATTCCCAAATGGCGGTGCGCAGCCGGACCACGGGAGCGGCGCTGTCCTCCGCGCCACTAAACGTCCAGCCGGGGTAAGGCTCTAAGCTCCGCAACTCCGCCGCTGCGCCGGCCCAGGCGAGCAGCCGTTCGTCGGAAAAATCTTTCAGCAGCTTTTTTAGATCTGAGTCGGCTCCAACCAACGGTGACACATCGAGCTCTTGAAAATCTTTTTTCTCATGGCCAACTTTGAAAAAGGTCAGGTTCTCTTCCTGCCCGTGGGTCTGCGGCTGTTCGCAAACCAGCGCGAAGCCCCGCTCGGTGAGGTAGCGGACCACTTCGGGTTTGGCGGCCGCCCCACGGTAGAGCTGCGTAGGAGTGACGGTAACTTCGAGCTTAATTTTCCGGATCTGAGAAAGTTTGTCCCCGGCCGAGCGGATCACGGCAAAATCCGCGCCCTGAGTATCGATCTTTAAATAGTCTACGAACGGCAACTTTAGATGCTGGAGAAACGAATCCAGACGAGTCGTGGGCACCGTCACCTCCGCCTGGGGCTTGAGGTCCTCACCTCCGACCCATTGGCGTAGCCGGTCCTCATCGAAGGGCAGCAAGGAACTGGCGGCCGGGTTTGCGTTCAGGTGAAAGTTCGCAAGCCCGTCCTGCTCCGAAATGGCCATAGGCAGAACGGCATAATTGGGCAGAGCCCGAAAGCGTTCCGCCGCCAGTTTCAAATTAGGTTCGAAGGCATAGACGCTCAGCGTCGGACACTTGGCGGCCTGTTCAAAAGTGGTTTCGCCCAGGTGAGCCCCGATATCGAGCCAAACGCCACGGGTATTGTCCGGCACGGCATTTTGGAGCTGGCGAAGGGATTCGCTGAGAGTCGGCAGGGCCAGCGGTTGTTTCGAACCGACAAACACGGCTCGGTACAACTTCCGCGGGGCAGGCTCCAGCCAATTGCGTTCGAAGTCGGGATGCAAGGGTTGAGTGACGGAAGCATAACCCCACCCGAAGCTTTCCTTGAGCTGGCGCAGGACCCAGGGACGGGTCGGGCGGCACCCGACACCGGCCACCGCCTGGTTGGGGTTGGAAGCCGGTTCTTGCAGCGGATGCAGCAACTCCTTATCGCCCGGGGTCACGCAAGTTTCGAGCAGGATCATTTGCCGGCACACTCTGGCCAACGCGCGCAAGGCCTCCTGTGGTTTTGCCAGGTGATACAGCGTGCCGTAACAATAAACGACATCGAAGCTGCCCAACCGGGTAATATCCGTTTCCTGGTCCAAATCGAGCAGGGCCGTGGTTCGGTGCGGGTACCGTCGTTTGACTTCCGCCACGTTTTCGGAACGTCCATCGGTAAAAGTGACGCGGCAACCCAGGCTCTCAAAGAAGCAAGTATGCAGGCCAATGCCACCTCCTACTTCCAGCACCGTTTTGCCGGCGAGATCCAGACCGAGCGAAGCCAGATGACAGAGCCTCGCCTCGTTGATTGCCAAAGCCTCGGGGGTTAAAAAGACCGCCTGTTCGGGAGAAACTGTGGGCGCGGCCGCCGGTGCCGCCAGGTCATCCGGTTTCGGTGAGCGGTTTGAGCCCGAATCCGTTTTGCGAGGGCCAAGAATTTGAGTCAGACCTTCAAACATGCTGGTGCCAACGATGCAAGATGTTACCGAGACGACTTGGGAAAGCAAAGGCGCAGAGTGAGTTGGCTTTGAGATTGCACAGGAGTACCAGGGTTAAGCCCGCTTGGCAAAACGCCCCACGAATCGAAGACATTCCAACGCAATCTTGTGCCGCACCGTCTTTTGCCCTCGCAAACGCGCCATCATCCGGACGCGGGCACTTTGCCATTTGACGAACTGCCCCAAGCGGCTGTCCCGGTCGTCCAAAGAGAACCGTCCCCGTTTGAAGCCTAAGGTGATAGGAATCTGATCCCAATTGGGGGTGGCGCTGGAAAGGAAGCCTTCAATTTCGGTGTGAGTCACACCCAGACAGTACAAGGTCGGGTTGGCCTGGTAATTTCCAGCGGCTATTCCATGGCCGACGGTGGAGACCTCGGCCACGAGGTCCACGTGCAAACGCGCGCGGACTGCCTCGATTTCCGCCCCGCTGCCCTTCGGAAGGAAATGAATCGTGAAATCAAAGATACAAATGTCAGGAACATTGTCGACCATTTCGGGGTTGGCCGAGGTGCGACCATGGGCCGAGTAGGATACGATGGATAAATCCCACCGTTTATCCCGGGCGACCTGTCTCATGAACTCCTGGAAACCGGGATTTCCACTCCAAACCCAGACCTTCAGGCCGGTTTGCAGGTAATCAAACGCATTGGTCAGGTAAAACTGAATCCGTTCCAAGGAGGCATAGAACCCTAGATTGAAGCCCCCCTGACAGTTATAGTCGGTGAATTCAAGTTTTCCGTCCGCAGGCGGCGGATCGGGCACATGGCCGTTTTGGCCCAGCAACCAGAATGGGCGCCGTTTTTCTTTGAGCAAGATTTCTTCGATCTCCAGGTCTGGCGCGCCCCAATCCTTGGGCTGATCCTCGGGAACCGGAGTTATCGCTCGATCCACGTAGATCTTGAGGGAATTGGCTTGCCGGATGGCCTTGCCGGTGTGGCCGGAGGTGAGCATCCGCAGATGCATCATATGATAGGCGTAGAGCTGGTCGTGAAGCAGGTTGGCCGGGCGCTTATAGACCAGGGACAGACGCTTGGTGAAATTGGAATCCACATGCCAGCCGCGCACCATGCCTTCGTGGAATCCACCTATCGCGATGGCGTCGCGTACGGGCACCAATTGAAAGTCCCCAGGGGCGTCATAGCCATTCCAGGGATCCGAACGCACGGCCAGGTGCAAACGAGCATCGCCGCCCCGGCTCCTCATCTCGCTCATCACGGAGCAGGGATCGCTGCGGTCGAATGATTCCCACAAGGACTCGGGCAGTTCATAGCGCGGAGTCGAGTAATAGCCGTCGGGTAAATCCTTGAAGACCGCGTTGAGCGTCGGGCCGTTCCGGGGAACAAAAAGCATGTCCGGATTGGTTGAGAGGACCCAGCGGTTGCGCGGGTTGGCACGTCGCAGGGCGACGTTGCGCGAGAAACTTTCCAGGACCGGCAGGCGCGATCCGCGGCTTCGTTCCTTATATAACGTCCTTCGAACACGAAAGGTCCGCACCAACGAACGCGCTTTGGGGGTCAAGGTGTCAGCGATGGACTCCGGGAAGCTGGCATAATCGTCCTCGCTATTGCAGTCCACGAAAATGATCTCGTCGTCCGGATCCTGGAGCAATTCGGCCAGGCAGTTAAAACTGAGGGCGGCCCGCTTGGCCAGGTTATACCCGTGGCCATCATTTCTCCCGTAAGTGATAACCGAGATCATTGAGCCCCCGGAAGGAGAACTGGCGGTTGGTTATGAGTGAAAATCAGAGGATCGGCCGGAGACGGCCTGTGAAATGCAAGTCGATGCAGATTGCTGAGCCGATGGAATCTCACGAGACACGACAATATCCGGAAGCTCGGTGGAGTCAAGACGCCCTTGCCCGGGGTCAGCGCCTGAGCGCGACCGTTCGCAGCCAGGTACAGGCCCAGACGACGAGCAGCCTGTCACGCAGCGGCCTCAGGCGCTCATGCCTGGGCGGGCGCAGGCAGGGAGGAGCGTTTGGCTGCCCAGTTGATGACCAACAGGAACAATACGCTACCGGCCAGGATCGAGCTGCGAACCAACCACCCTGAACTGGTGGAGGGAGAGCCCCGCAAACGGATTTGCAGGTCGGCCCACGAGTCCACCACCACTGCCCGTTGGAAGGTGAGCAGGAGGGTTTGGCTAGGCAATCTGGCGCGGAGCGCGCTCGGACTACTGGTCGCCGCATCTTGCTGCTGAATGAGCCGTTCCGCTAACCGCAGGTACGCGGCATTTTCATCAGCCGTATTCCGATCGATGAGATCCTTGGCGTCCTGCTGGGTGTAGGCAATCTGTTTGCCGGTGCGCAGCTCGCGGACTTTGCCGGCCAGCGCTCCTTGCTCCGCGGTAGCGCCCTGCCGCACATTAAGGCCGATGAGCGCCTCCTGCAGCTTGATATTGTGGAGCTGGACTCGCGCGTCTTCGTTGAAGGCCGCATCGTGAGAGGACAAGCCATACGCCGCCTGAAACGCCCGCCGGGCCTGCTGGGGATCTCCCTGGGTGAGCGCGGAGTTTCCCGTGGCCAGCAATTCCTCCGCCTGGCGAGTGCGGTCCCGCAGTTGGGCGGCTTCGACCTGAAGGTAATTCTGGAGGTCGACGGCCAACGCCGGAGCGACGGTCTGCTGGGCCTGCAATTGGAAGGACCCGGCCCAGTCTTTGAGCTTCCAACGGTCGCTCAAGGAAACTCGCCAGGTTACATTTTCCAGAGGCAGATCAAACTTGGGGGCAACCAGCGCGAGGTCCAGCGAACGGCCACGGAGGCTTCCGACCTGGCAGCTATAAAGGAATTCCACGGTCATGGGCTTTTCCCTACGCGATTCCTGCTCGAACGGAATTAGGATCCGAGCCTGCTCGCGCCAGGGCCAAACCCCGTTTTCGTTGGCAAACGCAAACCAGAAGCGCGCCTCTTTCGGCAAGGTAAGATTCAGCAGGCGTTTGTCGCCGGGCAACAATTCCAATCGAACCTGGGTGAGCATTTCTCCCTGGTCGGAGACGACCGACTCGAAAGCGACGCTCTTCACCCGGGCCGGGAGCAATTTTGTGGCCTGGTGGCGCTCGAATTTGATGGGGAGTTGGAAGTCGCCATCGACGAGGCGGTAGGAAAAATCAGGTACGGCTGGGGGGAGTCCTTGCTGGAGCGGGCGGGGGATGCTTTGGCTTTCGGTGGGTTGGAGCGCAGCGGGTGGAGACTCGATGCGGAGCCCCAGGCGACCACCGGATTGCACCGTAACGAACCCGCGATGTGCAGTGGCATCCACCGCTTGCACTCCGCGCAAGCCTATCTGCTGGACATTTTCCGCCAAGGGAATCCTGAAGGCCGTCGAGAGCAGGTACCGGCCGATCACTTTCCGCTGCAGGCGCACCACCCAGGGTTGCAGGCCATTGGTAACGGCTCCCGGGTCGGGAATGAAATCGGCCACCTGTTCACCCTGGAACCGGACGGCTTCAGCGTTGGCGGGCAGCAGGAGACGGAAGACCTTCAGTCCGGTGTTGTCGATCTGATATTGGAGGTTGGCGGCAATCGAGACCTGCGCTTCGGACACGGTTGCCTGCTGGAGGCTGGTCACCTGTATCCAGGCTTGCACCTGCTCGATGGCAAGCGTCAACAGATGCGGCACGTGCGAAACACGAAACGCCAGCACCCCCTTCTGCTTGATTCCTGATTTTTCCGGGTCCAACTGAATGACGCCCTCGGTGGCGCTGGCCTGAAGGGACAACCCCTGTTCCGGGACCACCAGGAGCGTCCCGTGCTGCTTGGTCGCTTCACGCAGCACGACTTGTGGAACCGCCCAGGAGTTCGTGCCTTTGACCCCTGGCCCAGCCAAGGTGATGGAGAAAGTCTGCTTACCTTCGGTTTTGCCGTTTAGGTTTAACGTAATCACACGCCCGGCGGCGGAATTCAACTCGGTCCAATGACTAAGAGCTGAGCCGCTAATGGATTCCACATCCAGGCCGGACGGGAGGATAAAGCTCAATCGAAAAATGCCGGCGCGACTGATGTCGACCACTGCTTGCGCGGCCAACACGGTGCGGTCTTCCCCCAGGGAAAGCGTATCCTGCATTTCCACTCGCACGTCTGGCTCCACGGTGGATACTTTCAAGAGCGCCGTTGCACCCAGATCCGCGTAGCGGAAAGCGCGACGGACGGTGACCGGACCTCCTTGAGATTGTTGACCTTGGGCGAGCGCCGCCGGAAAGTCTTCGAGATTGATCGCCGACAGCCCGTTGCCCCCGACAGCATCCAACTGCACTTCCTTCCCCGTCGCGACTCCCAACAGGCCAATTTGCTCAGCCGCGCCATTCAGGCGGAGGAGTCCCAGAGAGCGCTCGAGCGGGAGCGGGCCGGTGGGAAGCTGGGACCGAACCAGCAGGGTGAACGGACGTGACTGCGGGGCGGCCAGGGTGACGCGCAACTTTCGGGCATCCGGGTCAAACCGCCAGGAGGCAACCAATGGGGGACTATTGGTCTGAGCCGCGCTGATCGTGCCGTCCGCCACATCGGTAATGTTAGCTTGGGCGGGGATATCAAAGACCAGTTCGTCGATTTCGCCTTGCGCGGGTCGCACGGACACCTGGTGCAGGCCTTCGATGACCCCGGCCTGGGGTACATAAAGCTGGGCTACCTCCGCATAGAATACCGGCTTCTCCTGTCTCAGATCACGATGCTTCGGTTTCCAGCCCACCCAGGTTTCGGCAGCGGGCGAGAGCCCAAGTGTGACGACAGTATTGGTGCCTTGCTCGGAGTGGTCCATCGCGACCGCCTGTGGCGATGACACTTCCATCTCGGAGCTCACGAGAGTTAGCTTAAGACGATTCACCAGGCCCGGCTGTAGGGGCACAACAAAACCCGAGGCCTCCTGCCGGGAGCCGACTCGCAACTCGTAGCGCAGCTCTATTTCGAAAATCCCACGGCGGCTCGCCACTAACTCCGTCACAAAATGAGGGAGTGCCGAGAGGCGACTTTCTTCCCCGCCCTGCTGTGCCCTGGCCTGCACCAGCTTCAAGACATTGCTCGGATAGCTGATCCCGGTAAGCACCGCCGTTTCGCGGAGCAGCGGCAGGCTCTGTCCCTTCTCAGCTTCCCAGCGGATCTTCGCCGAAGCGTTCACAAACCGCTCGTTGACTCTTACGTCCTGGATGACCTCAGCGGCGACCGGCCCAGAGAAGTCGCTCGCGGCTGCAGAGGCGGCTGGGGAACGAGAACTTTCCGAGGACGCCCGAGCCTTCGTACTCGAAGCGAGGCTCACAAAACCGACGAGGAAGACGGTCATGGCGGTTGAGACGATGGCTTTCGAGGTATCGGGTTGAACCTTCGGCCGCCGTTCGGAAATCCACTTCACCGCGAGGGCGAACACGGGCAGGAATACCTGAAGCACGAGGAACACGCCCATGGCCGAGAGGAAGGCCGACCCTCCATTGGGCAATCGCAGCAGAGCCCAGGCGAGCAAAGCCCAACCGGCTATCCAGCAAAGGCGCCGGTTGTTCGTTCGGCCGGAGAGCCCGGCGCACAACCAAAGAGGCAGGGTGAACCAGGCCGGCCATAAGGAAACCAGCATGGTCGAAAGTGAATCCTGGTCCGCGATGTTCGCCACCTCGACGACCGGGGCAGCTCCCGCCATTTGTATGGGCATCAAGAATGAGATTTCACGCGGGTTCAGACTGCGCTGGTGCTCCGCCGCATCCAACAGCCCCACCAAACAAACCAGCGTCAAGGCGAACGCCAACGAACCGAGAACAATTCCGATCACGCGACGCAAGCCCGGAGCCGCGCCGGTTACGCAGGTGATCCAGGAACGAGCGATTAGCGCCGCGATGAGGCAGCCCGCCAGGAGAGTCAGCCAAAGGGAAACGCCTCGAGCCTGCCCCGCTACGAACATCCGTCGGATTTGCGAAAACCCAGACGCATCCTCCACTCCCCCAATCGGCTTGAGTGCGCCGTCGTGATAAACCAAGCGGCGACCCGTGTCCGGCTCGAGCTTCCATTCCGCGAGCATGATCGGAACCTCCACGGTGGGTGGGATTAACCTGATGTGGTCGGTGGTTGGTGTCTTCGCGGCCATTTTGAATTCCAAACTGAGAAGGGCATTCGGATCGGCAACCTGGGGAAGGGGGATTAGATTACCCCCCGCGTCGGTCACCGGCACGACCGCAGTGCCATTGACGCTGGCTGACCAGAGTTCCGCGCCAGCGGGCAGGCTCATCCGAAAATGCGAATGACCGCGGCTTTTAATCAGGTAGCGAACGTCGGTGAGGATCTGGCCTTCCTTGGTGATGCGGGTGTTCAGGATGGCGCGATCGACGATTTGGCTGAGGGAATCTCCCTGGGCGAGCGGAGTGAGGGCCAACCGGAGGTTGAATGGGCGGGACACGTAGCGGTAGGCAGCCAGCACGGGGGCATCAAAGAAAAGACGATATTCGGATGGGACCTCGCCAGGCTCAACGGAGATCAAGCCGGGAGACACTTCCGCAGGTTTCACTTGGAATTGGTAAGCGCTGACAATCAGGGTGTGGCCCTGCTCGGACCCGGCGTCGATCGGGCGAGCGCCGCTAAAAGTTAACGTATCGCCCTGAGGCTTGAAGGGCCGCTCGTAGGTTGCGAGCAGGGCGTAGGGTCCTGTCACCGGCGTGTGTAGTTGGATGAGGTACCCGTCCTCGACCTTTTGCCAGTTGCGCAGGTCTTTGCCGGTGAACTCCACATTGTAATACTCGCCGGATAATTGGACCTTGAACGTGGAGAGCGGGGCACCGGAGATAACGTAATTGATCAAGCTGCTCCCGTAGGCGATACCCTCGCCGATGGAAAAAAGATGGAAGGCATCCGCTTGGATGGTTTGCGGCAATCTCTCCACCTGGATGACCGCCTGCCACGAGCCGTCATTTAACCGAAACGCCGCTTGCATCCCGGGCACTTTGCGGGGAAAGAACGCCGTGGCCATTTCCGTAACCCCTTGGCTCCGCTCCGTCGAGAGGCGATAGCCGGCGTCGGCGGCCACAGCGAACTGACCGCGCAGGGACTTGGCCTTGGCGACATGAATAGGTGGAAGGATCCACCGGCTCTCGCCCAGTGGTTTGCCCCGCTCCAGGCGCAGCTCAATCACTTGCCGGCCCGAAACAGGCTGACTGAACACGAGCCTGAGTTCCGCCTCGGGTTGCCCCTCGAGTTCCTGCAAGAAGTAATCCGCCAGCCCGGAGGCGGTCAACCGGGCGACAGCGTAATTCCTCGGCACGCGGAGGAGAAGTTCGCGGACCGGTGCTTCACGCACTTCCAGTTCGATCTCGCCGTCGATCGACAGTTCATTGTCTCCCAACCGATAGGCTACCACTTCCGAGACGGTCAATTCCGGCACCACTTGATCGGCCTGGATGCGCAAAAGGTAATCCGCACCCGAGAACCGGTATGCGAACCGTTGATTCCCAGTCACGCCCAGGGCGGCACGGCTGACATCGCTCTCGGGAAATTGTTCCGGAGAAATTTGGGACAGCCCCGTGGCCTGGAGCACTTCGAGCCTGACCGCGCCCTCGTTCACGATTCGGAAATAACCAGCGAAACGCGTTGCATCTTCGGGCCGCAGCTTAATTACGTCGGTCGCTTGAGGGAAAGCGCCCAGGGCCGTCTGTAAGTGGATCTGGAGCGCAAAGTGATCCTTCTGGGCCTGGTTGAACCGGATGGAGAGTCGTCGTTCGCCTGAGCGGGGCAGGCGTTCAAGGTTCCAGGCGAGGACGTGTTCTCCCTGGACGCGGGTGACCTCACCTTCGCCTTGAAGGAGAATAGCCACGTGGTTCAATTCCCCCTGCATGATTTTGAAATCGAGGAGGGCCACCTGACGCAGCAAGCCCGGGCTGACGCTGACCTGCGATAACATTTCCGTGGCGTAGAACAGCTTGCTCTCGCCTTCGCGGCGAGCTTCCTTCCAGGACATTTGTACCAGGCCGCTCGCGGGCAGGTAGCTGACGAAAGCATCGCCCGATCGTTGTGGGCGAGCCGCTCCTTGAATTTCGATTTCCGTTTCGGGCGACAGTCCGGTAAGTGTGACCGGCTGTAAAGCCGCAGGCGCAACGCGAAACGCGATCTGTTCCCTGCCCTCCTGCTGGCGGACAGCGGCCGCAAAGTTCAGCCGTATGGGGAAAACGCCGCGCCGGTTGAATTGGATGATATATCGGTCTTGCCCCGGCCTAATCGTCCAGCCTGTGTGGGGGGGGATCTCGGTTAGAGCCAACGGGCCGGATAAGAGCTCGAGCGATGCGCCTTGAGGGCTATCCACCCGGGCCGTCGCGGTGAGACTGAATGTGGCCTGCCCGTTCGTCAAATTGCCGGCCAAATGAAAATCATTCAGGACGACGGCCGTGGGCGAAGGTTCCCCGGCGTGGGCTCCGGCCACATACCAGGTGGCGAGCAAGAAAGCGGTTAGTTTTTTCATAGCTATCGACCACTCACGCCCTGTGCTTGCTGGAGCATCCACTCCAGCTTTTGAGGGCGGTTATCAGCACCGAAAACAGCGGGAACGCCCTTGATCAATCCAAGGAGCGCTTTAGGGGTCACTTCAGCCGCATACGGATTTGAGGCGAGCCACTCGGCAAACGCGCCGGCGGTGGCAGCCAGACGCATCGCCGGGCCAGACTGAGTTAAAGCCAGGGCTCGCCCCGTGTAGGGAACGGTCCATGCCATTTCCTTATATTCCGCACTTCCGGGAACCTTGAACCGGACCCGCACGGTCGCCAGGTCGCCGCTTCCGGCGGGATCCACCGCGAGGACATACAAGGCATTGCCCGATTCAGCGGCGCCCATTTCAGCGGCATCCACGGTGTTATCGCGAAACTGCGCCGCGGTGAGTTGATGGGTTGCGTAGCCAACCTGACGATAGGCGGTGACACGGTTGGGATTAAACTGAACCTGGACCTTGACGTCCCCGGCGGCCACTCGCAATGCCCCGGCGAGTTGACCTGCGAATCCGCTAGCGGCTTCTTCCGGTGTATTGAGGAATCCGTACCGACCATCCCCGTTGCGAGCCAGGGTCTCCAACAGATCGTCGTTATAGCCATCCCAGCCGATCCCAAAGCAATCCAGTGCGATGCCCTGTTTGCGATGAGCCTCAACCTTCTGCGTGAGCCAGCTCGCGCTAACATTGCCCAGGTTCGCCGCGCCGTCCGTGAGCAAGACCACGCGGTTAATGGCCTCGGCGCGATAGTGATTGAGCGCGGTCTGGTAGCCCAGGTTCATGGCCTCTTCCAGGTTCGTTCCTCCCTCCGGGGTGAGCCCGCTGATTTGCTCCACAACCTGCTGTGCGTGGTCACCGGGCACTCCATTGACCAATAACCGAGCCGTGCGTGCGAAGGTCACCACACTCAGGGTGTCCTGCGGGCCCAACTGATCGGCCAGCACGCGCAGGGCTTCGTGAATGATCCGCACCCGGTCCGCGCGTTCCATCGACCCGGAGTTGTCCAGCAAGAGCACGAGGTTCAGCGGGCGGCCCGCCTGCCGCCCCTGTGAAGCGGTCTTGAGCGAGAGGCGCAACAAATCACGATTGTGAGCAAACGGATAGCTCGTCCGTTCCCAGGCGAAGGCAAAGGGTGCTCCCGGCGCGGGTTCGGGGTCACGATAATCAAACGCATTAATGAACTCCTCAGCCCGGATGCCAGCACGTTCGGGCATCAGCCCCTTTTCCAGACTGGCGGCGGCCAGCTTGAAGGAAACATCGCTCACGTTCAGCGAGAAGGTCGACAAAGCATTCTCGCTCGTCGCCACCTCTGGTTGAGGGGTCGGAATGGTTGGCGCGGATTTGGGCGGGCTCGTGTCGGCCTTAGGCCTGTTCGTTTCGCGACGGAGACGCTCTAATTCCCTCTCGACCCCGGCAATTTTATTTTGCTGGATCTGCAGCTCCGCTCGCCGGCTCTTTACCTCGGCCTCAGTCCGATTCCGAGCCTGGAGGTCCCGATACTTCGTATATTCCTCGGCGACCGCGTTGGCGATGTCAGCAGCCTCCTTTGCTTGGTCGTCTTTCGCCCGAATTTCCATCAGGTCTGTGCCCTTCACGACCTGAAATTCCAAGTTCTGCCTGAGCATTTTGATGGCATCATCGATGCCCATCGGCTGGTTTGAGCCCTTTCTCTTCGCCCAGACCTCTCCGAGGTTCAGCTTTTCTACAACTCGACCAAGAACTAGGTCGGACCGAATGACCTCGAACTCTGATTTTAGAAAGTAGGGATCATACGCCTCTGGACCTGTGGATTGAGTCGACCATTCAGCCTTCTCACCATCTACCCTAAGCCTGGCTACACTTTCAAAATTTCCGCCGGGGCGTCCCATGACCCTATCCAGAAATCCCTGCTTCGGGCTTTGTGCCGGCATTGCCTGGTCGACAATTCTCACCATCCCGGATTTAGGCATTGTGAGGTCGCTGCCTTCGGAGGCGATCTTCGCGAGCAGCATTTGGTTGGATCTCTGCAAATCTAAAAGTTCATGGGTCTTCTCCTCGTAGGCATAGGAGTTTAAGTTGTTGGCAACTTCCCGATAACGGGTTGCGGCGTTGTAGTCTTTTTTCAGGTCTTCGCCGGCCTTGGATCGGTCGCTGGTAACCGGAGAATTCTCGCCTTTAGCGATCAGTCCGTTGTTTGCGGTCGTGGCTGAGCCGAACAAGGGAAGCGCATCCGGCTGGAACGTGTTTGAGGTTAGCGCCCCTTTGGCTCCGGCGTCGTCGTAAAAACCTCGCAGAGAGGCTGACGATGCCCAACTCCGACCAACCGTGAGCTTTTCCTGATCCCCATTTGTGCTAAGTCCGTTGGACCGAATGCCCTGTGTCAGGAGCCCGAAATCAGCCGAATTGCTTGAGCGCGCTCCCGCGGACTGCCTGTTTTCTGCATCCTGGGGAGCATCCCCGGTCCGTTGAAAAAGCAACCCCAGAGAAGGCTGATCACCCAGGACGGGACGGTTGAGCTTGTCGTATTCGGCGACTGACTGGGCGGGGGCACCGCTTGACATTGCGCCCCCGACCCCACCGCCTGCCAGACCATACCTCTGCAGAAAGCTGTGGCGGGCCCCGGCGGCGTCTTGGAGCGGGTCCCCAGAGCTGGAGGACTTTTCCGGAGTCTTGCTAGCCAGGCCGCCGTCGCCACCGCCACCGCCCAGGCCGTGTGATTGACTGCTCGGTTGTGAAAGCCCCTGAGCCCGCAATTCACGCAGCCTGCCTTCCAATCCCTGGCCAATCTCCTTTCCGGCAACCTCCGGAGCACTGGCGGCCGGCTCAGGTTCCCCAGCCGGTAGAATAATTTGCGTTTGTGGCTGGGAGGACCGAATGGCTGGCTTGGCCTCGGCCGCTGGGCTTTCGTCACGTTGATTTTTCAGCATGTCTCCCGGCGCTGGTTGCTTCGAATCTTCAGCGAGAGCTCTTCGTAGATCACGTTTGTCTAGCGCCGCGCTGAATGAAGCCATACCCCGTGATTTTGATCGCGAAAGTGCCGGCAGCAGAGCCACTCCAAGGACGGCCAGGAGCAGAGCCGCGATTCCCGCCGGAATAACCCACCTGAACTTGGGCCGCGGCGGCGGCGCGAACTCGGCCGGAGCAACCGTTTTGAAACTCTGGAGCAATAATTGGCGGCGCCGTTCGCTGAATTTCAGGGTCGCCGGTGGCTCCAGGGGTGGGGCGGTCGGAGCCGACTCTGCCAGGCGGATCATCTCGGTCGCGCGTTTGAGACGCTCAAACCTGCGAGCCAGGTCCGCATCCTGGGCCATCGCCTGGCGGACGAATGCCGCCTGATCTTCAGGCAACTCGCCCAGCAGCAGCGCGGTGAGACTCGCTTCGAGCGCTTCGCGCGGATCGGATGGAAACTCGGTGCTCATTCCTGTTCGTTGATCTCAAATGGGTGATCGTAATTGGATTTGTTCATTGAACGACCCCGTGTCTAGCCAACTCATCGCCGACGGCTTTGATGGCATGGTGAAGCAGGTAGCCGACGTTCCCGATGCTCAGCCCGGTCCGCAGGCTAATTTCCTTATAGGACAGTCCCTCGTTGAACTTGAGCCGAACGACTTCCCGGCTCCGTTCATCAAGCGCGTCGAGGCTCAACCGCACGAGGCCGATGCCTTCCCAGCGGGCGATCGCCTCATCCGGCAACGGTTGCGGATCGACAGTTTCGACCGGGGGAATTCCGTCCTCGGGCTGGAGGTCCAGGGAAACGATCTTCTGGGAAGCTCGCCGCTGATTCAGCGCCAGGTTATGCACCGTTCGATAGAGCCACCGTCTCGGCTCCCGAACATCGACGAACTGTGCGTGTAATCGCATGAAGGCTTCCTGCACGATGTCTTCCGCCACGGCCAACTCGCCCACGAGGCGAAGGCCATAGCTCAAGAGGGGGGACTCCAGAGCCGCGAACAGCTCTTCGATGGTTTCCGGTCCGGTTGGCTTGGCGCCGGTCTTATCTGGTTCCAGTACGGCCATGTGCGGCTTGCCTTTTATCAAGGCTCAGGTCGTCAGCCATCCCAGCGTTCTTGTGGTGTCGAACATCGATTTCAGTAATAGAGACACCGGACAGCGCACTTTCTTAGACGGAAAAGGAAGAAAAGGGCTCCGGCCCGCGCAATTTAGCATGTAACATATGTTACATAATTAAACAGAAAAGGCGGGTTGCCCCTTCCAGCTGCTGTGGGGACTCAGCGGGTGGACCCTGATTGGCCGCCAACTTCTTCTTTACCTTGGCGGCTACGGCTTGGCGGCTACAGGATCAGGTAGTTTGGAGTTTTCCTGGATAGCCTCGGGTTCGAGGGTGCTCGGCAAGGAGAAAAAGAACGTGGCTCCCCGATCGATGGCGCCTTCCGCCCAAACCCGTCCGCCATGGCGTTGAATGATGCGACGGACGATGGCCAAACCGATGCCAGTGCCTTCGAATTCCCGTTCTGAGTGAAGGCGCTGAAAGACACCAAAGAGTCTTGAGGCGTGATCCATATTGAAGCCGACCCCATTGTCGCGCACGAAGCAAACCGTCTCGCCATTGGAGGCGTGACACCCGATTTCAATGGTCGCTCGAGCGCGGGGAGTGGAATATTTCAACGCATTGGAGAGGAGATTAACGAAGACCTGGCGCAGGGCGATGGGGTCACCGTGGACGACGGGAAGGTTACCTATTTCCCAGTCTACGTTTCGACCAGCCACTTCGTCGCGGAGGTGATTTTTGGCTTCGGCTACCAGCGAGTCGAGGGGGACGGGGATCTTGCGCAATTCCTGACGGCCGACGCGCGAAAGGTTGATCAAATCGTCAACGAGGTGGCCCAGGTGTTCGGCGGCGGAAGCAACGACCTGAAGGCGTTCGCGGCTTTCGTCGCTAATATCGTCTCGCAGGCTCTTTTCGAGGAGATAGATGAAGGCGTTAATGTGCCGCAAGGGTGCCCGGAGGTCATGGGAGACGGAATAGCTGAAGGCCTCCAGCTCCTTGGTAGCGGCCTGGAGGTCCTTGGTTTGCTTCCCCACCAGGTCCTCGAGTTCCGCTTTGGATTGGCTGTTCTCCTCTGCCCGTTCGCGAAGCGCCTGCTCGATTCGGTGGTGCTGGGCTGCTTTTTCGGCCTGTTTAAGCGAGCGCCTGAGTTTGGGGACCCAGTGAGGCAAATGGTCCTTGGTGAGGAACGCATCCGCTCCTCGTCGAAGGGCTTCAACGGTCATCGGATCCTCCGCCGAACCGGTCACCAGGATAAAAGGAACATCGGGGCACCGGGTTCGGGCGATTGACAATGCGGTAAGGCTGTCAAAGCTGGGTGCAACGAGGTCGGAGAGAATCACGTCCGGTCGATGCTCGAGGGCGTGTTCAAATTGTTCCTGGGTCTTTACGCATTCCAACTGAAAGGCCAAATCCCCAGCCCGGAGAACTCGTGCCACGAGTTGCGCGTTCGCGGGTTTATCCTCCAACATTAAAATATGAGGTTTGTCCTTCATGGTGCAGGAGCGGTACCTCCCATTTATAAATAAAGGTCCAGGCGATAAAGAGTGCAGTGGGTAGAAGACCTTACAAGCCGGTAGCGGCAGACCCCATAAGCCCGGGGGGTATTTCTACTCATGGACGACCCGCCGCGCTTCAGACCAAAATAGCGGACGTGAGTTGCGCGGGCGAATTTTTGCTTTTCATCATGCAAAACCAATCCAGAATCAAAATATGAAACGCGCACCCGCCCCCCTCCCGTCCCGCCGCCGTTTTCTACGCCAAACTGCCACGGCTTTGGGCGGAGTGTGGGCGGCACCGACCTTGATCCCGGCCTCGGCGCTGGGTCACAACGGGATCCTGCCCCCGAGCGAACGGATCACGATGGGTTTTATCGGCGTCGGCACCCAGGGTGGGGGCCACCTGCTCGGTGGGGCCTGGACGTATGTGGCGGGCGGGTATGCCGGCCGAAAAGAAGTGCAGGTATTGGCGGTCTGCGATGTGTGGCGTGACCGCCGGGAGCGAGCATGTCAACGGGTCAACGACCATTACGCCCAAGCCGCCGGTCTCTCTAGCTACCGGCCGTGCCGGGCGTACAATGACTTTCGTGAGGTGTTGGACCGGCCGGATATCGACGCCGTTCTGATTGCTACTCCGGCGCATTGGCATGCCACGATGGCGGTGATGGCAGCCCAGGCCGGCAAGGACATGTACTGTGAAAAGCCGAGCGCGGTCACCATCCGGGAAAGCCAGGCGGTCCTCGCGGCGGTCCGCCGCTACGGACGGGTTTACCAAGCTGGAACCCAGCAGCGCAGCGAATATGAAGGGAAGTTTCGGCGTGCCTGTGAATTCGTGCGGAGCGGCCGGATCGGCAAGCTCCAATCTATCTACGCCTATCGCGATGGCGGTGGCATCTTCTGGCCACACCGGTTCGGCCAGGGAATTCCCGTGCCGGCCGGATTCGATTGGGACCTGTATCTTGGTCCGGCACCTTGGATTCCCTACGAGGGCCAATCGGGGCCCCACCCGTTCGACATTGGAGAGCTCAATTGGGGCCAACACCACTACGACATCGTGCAATGGGCCGCGGGTGCGGATGATACGGGTCCGGTGGAGATTTTCATGGAGGGTGATCGTTCGTGTTATAAATACGCCTCGGGGGTAGTGGTGTATGGGAAGCCGTATCCGAACGAGCCGATCGGGGGCGAAGGCGGCGCTTGCTTTGTCGGAACCCAAGGCCGCATCGCCGTGGACCGCAATGCGCTAATCTCGGACCCTCCCGACATCGTCCGCGAGCCGCTCCGTCCCGACGAGGTCCACCTGTACTATTGTGAAAGCCATTCGGGCAACTTCCTCGAATGCGTTCGGAGCCGGAAGCGGCCGATTTGTGACATTTCCGTCGCGCACCGCGCGGCGAGCGCTTTGCTCCTGGGCGGGGTGGCGAAGCAACTCAACCGGACCCTCAAGTGGGACCCGCAGATCGAGCGGTTCACCAATGACGACGAAGCGGACCGGCTGCTTTCGATTGCAAAACGCGCGCCCTGGTGCGTGTGAACTGGGCTCTCCTTTTGTCCCTGATTCTTGTTTCAAAAATATGAAGAACTGGCTGATTTTTGGGCTGGTCGCGGCCGTGTTGGCCTCCTCCCTGGGGCCTCGGCTGCGGGCGGCGACTGAGAACGATGAACAGACGCTTATCGGGGTTTTAAAATCCGGTGCATCGCCCGCCGAGAAGGACGCGGCGTGCGCCCGCCTCAAGCGCATCGGCACGGCACGTTCGGTGCCCGCCCTGGCGGCTTTGCTCCGGGACGAGCAGCTTTCCCATTCGGCTCGATATGCGCTGGAATCCATGCAATGCGCTGAAGCCGAGGGCGCCTTGATTTCGGCTCTTCATTCCACAACGGGACTGACGCGCATTGGTATCATTGATTCCCTGGAATCGAGAGGGGCGGTGCGAGCCCTTCCCTCCTTAGCGGCCCTCCTCGAAACGTCGGACGCGGGGACCGCAGTCGCCGCGGCCCGGGCGGTTGGACAATTCGGTGGTCCCGATGCCGCGAAGGCCCTGGAGCACGCTCTCCGGAGCAGCGCTGGGCCGGTCCACCAGGCGGTGGTGGACGGGTTGCTGCGGTGCGCAAATTCGCTGTTGGTCTCGGGCGATCATTCCAGGGCCAAAGCCCTCTTTATCAAGCTCGACGACAAGAAGGAAACCGAGTTCACCCAGCTCGCAGCTTTTCGTGGGGTACTGCTGGCCTCAGGCAACGCGGCCCTGGGCCCGATGATTCACGCGATCCTCCACGAGCCGGGGCCCCGGCAGGCTGCGGCCCTGCAATTGGTGCGCGAGGTTCAGGCTGAAAATGCTACCCATCAGCTCGCCAAACTGCTGCCCAAAGTAAAACCCGAGGTCCAAACCGCGTTGGTCGGGGCCCTGGCCCAACGGGGTGATCCTGCCGCCGCACCCGCAATCGCTTCCTTGGCAAGCGGTGCCAGCCTGGAAGTCAGGCCGGCAATCCTGAATGCCTTGGGCACCCTGGGGAGTGCCGCTGATATTCCGATGCTTTCGGGGTTCGCAACTACCGGCAATTCTGTCGAGCAAAGCGCCGCCCGTCGCGCTCTGGCCAACCTGCGAGGCAACGATGTTACCGACAACCTCCTCGCTCAACTCGCGATCTCCCCGCCTGCGGTCCAGGTTGAATTGGCGCGCGCCCTGGGAAATCGCGCCGATAGAAGTGCGGTTCCAAAGCTCCTGGCCCTGGCCCAGCAACCACCCGACTCTGTGCGTCGAGCATCCCTGAAGGCGCTGGCGGAATTAGTCGAGCCCGACCAAGTGACTTCGTTGGTTCAGATGGTGCTGAGCGCGCCAGACCCGACGTCTCGCCGCGAAGCCGCCGAGGCCATCAGTTCGGCGTACCAGCGATTTGAGGCCAGGCATCGACCCGTTCCGACTCCCCCGCTGGTAGAAGCCCTAAAAATCGGGTCGCCCGAAGCTCGAATCGCCTTGCTCCCCATTTGCAGCGGCTTGGTTTTGCCGGAAATCCGGGTGGCGCTCCGCACAGCCCTCGAAGATCCAAACCCAAAGGTCCGCACGGCCGGTATCCGCGCTTTGTGCGACACGATCGACCCGGATTTACTGGATGACCTGGTGAGTGTGGCGCGAGGGACGAAGCAGGATAACCTGGGGACGCTTGCCTTTGCAGGATGCGTCCGCATCACCACCCAGGACGAGAGCATCCGGATCTCCCGCGAACAGCAAGTGACGGTTTTGAGAACCTTGTTGAACGCGGCCTCAACTCCCGAGCAAAAGCGCATGGTCCTGGCCGGACTGGCTGAAGTCCCGACGCCTGAGACCTTGAGCCTGGTCGAACCTGTGCTCGGTGATGAACCGGTAAAGAACGAAGCTGCCCGGGCGGCGGTGAAGATCGGGTTGGCGCTGCCGACCTCTCAGGCGCAAACCACGACTGCCGTGCTCAACAAAGCGCTCGCGACGGCTACCGATGGTTCCACGCGCCAGGCGCTCGAAGCCGCTCTTAAGCAAGTTCAAGCCAGCGCCGATTATATTACCGATTGGCAGGTGGCCGGCCCGTACCGGGAGGCCGGGAAGGATTATGCGGCGCTCTTCGACATGGTGTTTCCGCCGGAGATGGGTGATGGCGCAAAGGCGAGTTGGAAACCGCTGGTCGCCGGCTCCGATCCCAAACGGCCGTGGCTGATAGATCTGCTGAAGACCTTCGGAGGGGAACAGTGCGTCGCGTATGCCCGCACCTGGGTCCATTCCGACCAGGACTGTCCGGTGCGCCTCGAGCTGGGGAGTGACGACGGCCTGAAGGTCTGGCTGAACGACAAACAGGTCTACGCCTTGAACACCGCTCGCCCCCTGCAGCCGGGTTCCGATAAAGTCGACCTTACCCTGCATTCGGGATGGAACCTTTTATTGCTCAAAGTAACCCAGAATAACCAAGGCTGGGAATTCTGCGCGCGGTTCCTCAAGCCGGACGGTTCCCACATGGACGGCCTGCAATGCGGTGCCTCCACCAGGACCGATTCCGGTCCAGCCCGGTAGAAAGTGGGGGGGCGTCGCTTCGTGCGCTGGCTCCGGCTTGCGCAAAACCGGTCGCGATCTCACCGCGCCCGAGAGGTCTTCAGGGGCGGATTTACCCGCAGATGTCTTGTGTCACGCCTTTTGCTTGCTAGATTGAGCGAATAAATGAGCGCAGCGTTTAACGAGCAGGTGCAGGCGGCGGCAGTTTGGATCGGAAAGTTACGAACCGAGATCGGCCGTGTGATTGTCGGCCAGGAACAACTGGTGGATCGGCTGCTGGTCGGGTTGCTGGCAAATGGGCATGTGCTGCTCGAAGGTGTGCCCGGTTTGGCCAAGACTCTTTCCGTACGCACGCTCGCAGCCGCCATCCACGCCTCGTTCCACCGGATCCAATTTACCCCCGACCTCCTCCCCGCTGATATCGTCGGCACCCTGATTTACAGCCCGCAAGATGGCAAATATCATGCGACCAAAGGCCCCGTTTTCGCGAATTTCGTGCTCGCCGATGAAATCAACCGCGCTCCGGCCAAGGTGCAATCGGCCCTGCTTGAGACCATGCAGGAACGGCAGGTGACTCTGGGCGGGGAAACCATGCCATTGCCTTTGCCCTTCCTGGTTTTGGCCACGGAGAACCCCATCGACCAGGAGGGCACCTATCCGCTCCCGGAAGCACAGGTGGACCGCTTCATGTTCAAGGTGCTGCTCGATTACCCCTCGTTTAAGGAGGAACGCGAGATCCTGGATCGTATGGCCTTCACCGCGCCCGAAACCCGCGCCGAACCGGTGATTCCTATCGAGGAAATTCTCCGCACGCGCAAGCTCGTGGACCAAATCCACGTGGATGAAAAAGTGCGCGATTATATCGTTCACCTGGTTTTTGCGACCCGGAAGCCGGACCAGTACAAGCTGGACATCAAGCATTTCATCCAGTTCGGCGCTTCACCGCGCGCGACGATTTATCTGACGCTGGCCTCGAAAGCCTGGGCTTTGTTGCAGGGCCGAACCTATGTCACGCCGGAAGATGTGAAGAGCATCGGTCCCGACGTGCTGCGTCACCGCATTATTCTGACGTACGAAGCCGAGGCTCAAGCGGTAACCACCGATCTGATCATCAAGAAGATCTTCAACGCCGTTCCCGTACCTTGAAGACCGCTCACCGCGTCGCAATCCACCGTCAGCGAGCTTCATTCGGATCCTCAGCGAAGCTTGTCCGGGCTCCAGGCGAACGACTGACCTCCCATGACGATTAAAGAATTGCTTGAGTCAGTTCGCCGGGTCGAGGTGAGGACCAATCGAGTGGTGAACGACATGATGGTCGGGGCCTACCTTAGCCATTTCAAGGGCCGCGGCATGGATTTTGAAGAGTTGCGCGAATACATGCCCGGCGACGAGGTCCGCGATATCGACTGGAACGTGACCTACCGCATGGGTCGTCCGTTCGTAAAGCGGTATCGCGAGGAACGAGAACTCGCCATGGTCCTGGCCCTGGACGTCTCCGCCTCGTCAGCCTTTGGGTCTGCTCACCGTTCCAAGCGCGAGTTTGCCGCTGAAATCGCCGCCACTCTCGCCATCTCTGCCACCCGCAGCAGTGACAAGGTTGCGCTGTTGCTGTTCTCCGACCAAATCGAGTTGTTCCTGCCGCCGCGCAAAGGCCGCCGGCACATCCTCCGCCTCATCCGCGAGATGCTCTCCTTTGAGCCAAAGAAACGGGGCACGAACATTCCGGCCGCCCTGGCTTTTCTCAATCACGTCATCCACCGCCGTTCGATGGTATTTTTGCTGACGGATTTTCTGCATAGTTTCGGCGCCGGCGCCTCGCCGCGCGGGGCCAACCGGGATACGTTGCAGGAGATCGGGTTGACCAATGCCCGGCACGACCTGGTTTGCATCCATTTGCACGATCCCCGTGAAAGCGAACTGCCCTCGGCCGGACTGCTCACGTTGGAAGATGCGGAAACGGGCGAATTGCTCGAGGTGGATTCCCATCGAGCCGTGATCCGGGACCGGTTCTCGCGGATCAACGCTGAGCGTTTGGCGGAGCTGGACCGGGCCTTCCGTCGCGCCGGCGTGGACACGCTGAGCTTTAGCACGGCCGAACCCTACGCCCACACGCTGCAGCGGTTCTTCGAGACCCGTCGCGGGCGGAGAAGAGGATGAGGGCAGTTCAACCGCGAGGCCACGCGAATGAACACGAATAAGCCGAAATATCCGAAGAGCATTGTGGAGCACAGCTCGCTCAACGGGAGCAAGAACGAGGCGAGTCTCGGCGGCGGACCGGATGGGATACACTTGAAGGAGAGGACCGCTAAACTTTTCCCATCAATCACGTATCCCGCGAAGTCGCGGGTTGCGGGTGGCCTTTGCGCCCTGGCACTGGCGATTCTAATCACCGGAACCGCGGGGGTCTGTGCCGACGTGGACCTCGGGTCTCCAGCCCAAACCAACTCGGCTGGGGACGACATTCCCAAGCTGCGCCCGCCCTTGCCCCAGATTCCCGAGACGATCTGGGATGAACATCGGCTCGAGCTCTCCTGTGCCGCGGTCGCTGCGGCCATTGCTGCATTCCTGGCCATCTGGCGCCTCACGCGGCCAAAGCCACCCGTTGTAGTCGCCCCCGTGGCCCAAGCTCACGCCGAGCTGGAGTCCTTGCGCACCCAACCCGAAACTGGCGCTGTATTGAGCAAGGTATCGCAGGTGGTCCGTCACTACTTCACAGGAGCGTTCGGCTTGCCGCCCGGCGAACTTACCACGACGGAGTTTTGCCGCGCCATCGGCACCGTCGACAAGCTCGACCCGGACTTGGCGTCCGGCGTGGCGGGATTTCTCCGCCAATGTGACGAACGGAAATTCGCGCCCCAACCGGTGCAGCCTCCGCTGGGCGCGGTGACGCAGGCGACGCAACTGATCGACCAGGCGGAGACACGCCGTTCCACTGATGACCGGTAACTTCCAGTTCCAATATCCCTGGGTGCTGGCTTTTCTGGCCTTGCTGCCGGTCTACGCGTTCCTGCGCGGGCGGATTGGCAAGCTGGCCGCTCTGCGTTTTCCCAGCGTTGATATTGCGCGGGCCGCGGGCGCCGCGGCGCGCGCGGCGGCCGGTCGTTTGCTGGTGTTCCTCCGGCTGCTCACGGTGGCGCTGTGCATCATTGCCCTGGCTGGCCCTCGGTTTGCCAACGACCATACGGAAACCGAGGCCAGTGGGGTGGACATCATGCTGGTCCTGGACCTGTCCTGGTCGATGATGGCGCTGGACATGAGCGGACCGCACGAGCGGGTGTCACGGTTCGACATCGCCTCGCAGGTGCTTGAAGATTTCATTGGCAAACGACCCAGTGACCGCCTTGGGCTAATCGTCTTTTCCGCCGTACCTTACTTGGCCAGCCCGCTCACGTTGAACCACGATTGGCTGGTCGAAAACCTGCATCGGCTGCATGTGGGGCTGATCCGCGACCTGGGCACCGCCATCGGGGACGCCGCGGCCGCCGGAGCCAAGCGGCTCAAGGGCCTCAAGGACAGCAAGAGCCGGATCATCATTCTTTTGACCGATGGCGATAATAACCGAGGCGAGATCGATCCCGTGCCCGCCGCCCAATTGGCCGCGGCCCTCGGGGTGAAGGTGTATACGATCGGAATCGGGATCGAGAAACCGTGCGAACTGCCCGCGTTCAACCCGAGCACCGGCAAACTGGAGCTGGATGAAAACGGGAATGTCAAACCCGGCATGATGCTCCAGCCGGCGAACTACGATGTGCTTGGGAAAATGTCCGCCTTGTCGAATGCGAAATTTTACCGCGCCACCAATCGGCACGAGCTGCAGCGCATCTATAACGAAATTGATCGGCTTGAAAAAACCGAGGTGAAACTCCGCCGGTTCACTACCTATCGCCCGCTCTTCCAGTGGCCACTGCTCGCGGCGGCCGGTTTGTTCGGCCTGGAAATGTTGCTGGCCCACACCCGTTGGAGGAGAATACCGTAACCTGATGTGAACGTGGCCAATCCTCATTTTGCGGAGCCGCAGTGGCTCTGGCTGGCGTTTCTGGGCCCGCTGGCGCTTTTGCTTTTGCAGCGTTACTCAGCCTGGGCCCGGGGCAAGCAACTTGCCCAGATCGTGGCTCCCGAGTACCTCTCGGCCCTCGTTCGGTCACACAGTCCACTGCGGCGAGCCATTAAAAGCGTGTTGCTGTTGCTGGCCACCGCGGGGATTGGAATCGCCCTGGCCCGGCCCCAATGGGGTGAACAGGCCGAGACGAGCCATCTCCTCGGCCAGGACGTCATCTTCATCCTGGATTGCTCGCGCAGCATGCTGGCCACCGACGTGACCCCCAATCGCCTCGAACGCGCTAAACTGGCCATCCTCGATTCCGTCCAGCGTCAAAGCCACGGACGCGTCGGGCTGGTCGCCTTCGCCGGACAGGCCTTTTTGCAGTGCCCGCTCACGTTCGATTATGGCGCTTTCCAGGATGCCCTGGTCACGGTCGACGACCGAACCATCCCCATCCTGGGAACAGACGTGGGCAAAGCCCTGGATGAAGGATTCCGCGCCATGGACAAATCGAACCGTCAGAAACTCCTGGTGCTGCTCACCGACGGCGAGGATCTCGAGAAGAGTGGCGTTCAGGCCGCCGAAGCGCTCGCGAAAAAGGGAGTGATGATCTTCACCGTCGGAGTGGGGACACCTTCCGGGTCGGAGCTCCATTTTGTCAACGAACAAGGCCGACCGGAACTGGTCCATAATAAGAAAGGTGACGTCGTTTACAGCCGGCTGGACGAGGCGACCCTGCGCCGCATTGCCGAGGCGACCAAAGGCGGCTATTATCCGTTGGGCCCGGTCGGCGAGGGGCTTGCCAAAATCCGCCTGGATCTCGAAAGCTTAAGTGCCGCTGCGGGCGGCGGAGCAGCCCGGAAACTGGGGGTGGATCGGTTTCATCTGCCGCTCGCCTGCGCGCTGGTGCTGCTGGTAGTGGAATCGCTCATTGGCACACGACGCTGGCAGCGTGAAACTGCGTCCTCTGGATTGGTATGATTAGCGCTTTCTACTCTGCCCGCCGGCCGGTGCAAGCCTTGTGGCTCGTGGCTGCCGTGTGGGGCCTCTCCGCCTCAGCTGCGACCCCCGAAGCCACCACGCCCTCAACCCCGCGGGAATTCTTCAACGCCGGCACCACCAAGCTTCACGACGGCAAACTCCGCGAAGCGGAAGCCCTGTTTGAAAGCGTTTTGGCTGCGCAACGCGAGGGCCTGCAACCCCCCGCTCTCTACAATCTGGGCCATGTCCGGTTCGGGCAAGGGACCGAGGAACTCAAGAAAGGGCCGGCCGGAGGCTCGTCGGCTGCACGCGGTCAAGCGGCGGCGCGCTCGGCCACGGAGGCGATTCACGCCGCCGATGAGGCGCTGGCGAGCAACGACGTTCAAAAAATGGTGGCGGCCTACATGCGCGGCCGAGGCGTGCGCAGG
>Ga0105240_10002191_pt1 | contig 31894 bp, 25 predicted proteins | sample KBSC54metaG_FD_80426 | JGI IMG/M metagenome (GOLD analysis project Ga0105240, IMG submission 80426) | Corn rhizosphere microbial communities from Kellogg Biological Station, Michigan, USA - KBS C5-4 metaG | ecosystem: Host-associated > Plants > Roots > Rhizosphere > Soil | place: Michigan, USA... | reverse complement strand
TGAACGCCGCCAGCGTCAGCGGCGCGGCGATCAGCTTGGGGACGAAGATCTTCCATCCCCCCAGGTACCAACCGGGAGACAGCAGCGTTCCCATCTGGCTGTCGTCGTGCGTCCAGGCGCCCGTGAAGTAGTACTCCCAGTTCCCCGCGTACAGCCGGTAATACGAGTAGAACCCGATCACGAGCCCCAGGTACCCGTAATAGAAGAACCGGCGGCCGCCCGTCGGCAGATCGCGCCAGTATTGCCGCTCGAGATCGACGTCGGGACAGGGCGAGCGGCAGGCCACGCAGGTGGACTGATCCTTGCCATTCTCGTCGACGCGCCGGCAGGTCGACTGGGTCAGGCCGGGGCCGGCGGGCCCCGTGCTCAGGTGGCCCTTGCTCTCGAACAGGCCCCGCGGCTCGGTATAGAACTTCTGCACGGGCGACAGCGGGCAGATGTAGTGGCACCAGGTCTTGCCGCCGAACAGGTAGCCGACCGTCATCGCCGCGACGATGACCGAGCAGAAGAAGATGGCCAGCGACAGGCGGTCCGAGTTGATGAACAGCAGGCGCGCCGAGAGGCCCAGCCACAGGAACCCGAACTGCACGAACCAGAAGTGGCGGGCCAGGAAGCTGCCTGCCTTGACCATGCGCACCCGCGATTCGGTGTGGCCCGTGCGCGGGTCGGTCGAGGTCTCGCGGCGCTGGATGCCCAGCAGTCGCGGGATCTGCATCACCGCCGACAGCGGACAGATGCGCCGCCAGGCCTCGTGCCCGAACACCATCAGAAACAGAGGAACCAGCGGCAGGATCATCGTCCAGAAGATGCGCGCCCCCATCGGGTAGGGGCGCTGGATCAGGCACCGGCTGCGCACGCGGGCACAACGGGGGTCGCAGGTGTCCGGGGGCAGGCCGACCCAGTCGACGGTTCCCCGCTGATCGGCGACGGGACAGCGATAGCGATCGCTGGCCAGCGCCGCGGACGCGGCCCGGTTGATGCGGAAGGGACTGAACGCGGCGTTCGGATCCGTGAGGCGCGCGGTCAGCGGGTCGACCACCAGCGACACGATCAGCAGCAGCCAGCCGCCCACCAGCCCCCATCGAACCAGGCGAATCGTGCGTTCGGAGAGGCGGCCAAACATCGCGCGGTCGCTCCCTACGCTTCGATCGTGACCTTATCGACTGGCCGCGCCGTGCAGGCCAGGATGAAGCCGTTCGACCGGTCGCCCGCGTCGAGGCCGTCCTCGCAATCCATGCGCACGGTCCCCGACAGCTTGCGGGTCTTGCAGGTTCCGCAGACGCCCACGCGGCAGGCGCTGGGCAGGGGCAGGCCCAGTCCTTCGGCCGCCTCCAGGATGGTGAGGTCGGCGCAGGCGGTGGCCTCGCGGCGGGAGGCGCTGAACACCACGACCGCCTTGGCGCCGTCCCCGGCCTCGGTGACCGGGGGGGAGGCGACCGCCTGGGGCGGCTTGGGCACCAGCACCAGGCGGGGACGTGGCAGCAGCCCCAGCAGCGCTGCCGACGGCGACCGCCGCTCCGGCAGCGGCGTGTGACTCTCGCGGTCGACGGGCACGGGAACCCCCGACGAGTCGGGTGGGACCGGGTCGGCGGCCGGCGCCAGCGAGAGCGGCATCGGCGGGCTCGAGACCTGCGCGTCCACGGCCTGCGGCTGCTGGCTGTGCGGAGGGGAAGCCTTGAGGGCGGCTGGCGGGCGCGCGCCGCCGAAGCTCTCGGCGTGAAAGTTCGCCATGGGGAACTCGGCCTCGGTCAGCGCTCTCTTCACCGTGTCCATGAACGGCGTCGGGCCGCACAGGAAGACGGTGCGTTCCCGGAAGTCCGGAACCGCGTCCTCGATCAGCCGCGCCGAGATCCGTCCCGTGAGACCTGACCACGTAGGCGAGCCCGCGTGGGTCAAAGTGAAGATCGGTCGGAAGCGCGGGTGACGGGCGGCCAGAAAGGCCAGCTCGTCACGGAAGATCAGGTCGCGCTCGGTGCGCGCGCTGTACAGGAAGACCACGTCGCGCGGATCGGCCACGTCGTGGAGGTAACGGGACATCGACATCACGGGGGTAATTCCGCTGCCCCCGGAAATGAAGAGCAATTTGTCGCTCGTTGGCGTTGATTGGCAACTGAATGCACCGTGCGGGCCCGAGATCGTCAGTTGCGCGCCAACGTTTAGATTGTCGTGCAACCAATTCGAGACGCGCCCTTCGGGAACACGTTTGATCGTCACCTCGATGACGTTGGGCCGGGCAGGGGACGACGCGATCGTGTACGAGCGGCGGACGGTCTCCTCGCCCATGGGGATCTCGAGCGTCACGAACTGGCCGGGAAGGTACTCGAGGCGGTCCTGGGCGAGCGCCATGAAGCGAAACGTCTTCACGTCGACCGTCTCGTCGATCACCTGGACACAGCGCACGGGCATCCGCTTGGCCTGCGCGCGCGGGCGGGTGGGTGCCGTCTCGGCCGTGGCGGGCACGGCGGCGAGGGCGTGCGGCGCGGAGCGGACCCGGTCGTCCGAGACCAGCAGGAACGCCTCGGCCAGGGCGGCGAAGACCAGCAGCGCGTCCTTCTGTTCCCGTCGGAGAGCGGCGTGCCCGAGCAGCCCGGCCGACGCCCGCGCGGTCGCCTCGGCCAGGCGGATCAGGTCGACCCGAACCAGGGCGGCCTCGGAGAGGGTCAGGATCTCGCGCAGGCAGCGCAGGCCGATCTGCAGCGCCTCCAGGTCGCGGGTCATCCGCGACAGGGCGTCCACGTTCCAGCTGGACGCATAGCGCTCGTGCGTGCGGTACAGGTTCTCGCGGGCCCAGCGGCTCTGACACCAGCCGCTGTGGTCCAGCATGCGCAGAAAGACCTGAACCTCACGCGGCGAGATCGCGCCGGAGCGGCCGGCGATCCACAGGAATATGTGGAGCGGCAGGCCGTCCAGCCCGTAATTCCCGGCAACGTCGCCTGTGAAGCTCATGATGACCTCGAAAGAAACTCTCGCGCACGTGCATCCTTTCATTTTTTGATCCACATGGCAACGCCCTTGAACCGCGCCGTCGACGAAATATGACCAGCGCTAAATGGACGATTTTGGCGTCGGGTCAACTGACTATTCCTAATGCCTGGTCCTAATGTCTGGTTCTATCTCTTCGTCTCGTCTGCTGGCTGCTCGGCTGGTTCGAACGGATGCCGAGAACGTTGGTCGGAACCGACCCGTAACGAGAATGTCGCGGTCGGGTATCGGGGAAGTTTCGAGGCCGATGCTGGTCAGAAAAGGCCGACTTCCGTCGCTGGGCCTCTTGATCCACTGTCACGACTTGTCGCAGACTTTGTGCAAAGGTGCGCCCCGCACCGCCATCCGCCCGTGACCACCGCACCCAAACTCCTAGCGCCACGCCGCTCGCCGCCGGCATGTGTCACGTGGCCCCCGGCGTATTCCAGGTGGCTGATGGTCGCGTTGCTGCCCGCGCTGGCCGCGGGCTGCGGGACCCGACTGGACGACGCCTTCTGCGACGACGCCACCTGTTCGTTTTCGGCCGACGAGTGGCGCCGCCTGCAGGCGCTGTCCCCCATCCCCGGCGTCCCCGCCGATCCCTCGAATCGATTTCGCGGCGATCCTGCCGCGCAGGCGCTGGGGAGCGCCTTCTTCGTCGACGCTGCGTTCTCGGGACCCGCCACCAACGTGGACGCTCTTGGCCGTCCCGCCGTCCAGGCACGGGCGGCCCGCGGTCAACCGACCGGCGTCCGCTGCGCGACCTGCCACGACCTGTCACGCGCGGGCGCCGACGTGTCGTCCGTGCCGAACAACGTCTCGGCGGGGGCAGGCTGGACGGACGTGAACGCCCCCGCGATCGTGGGCAGCGCGTTTCAACATCTGCTGTTCCTGGACGGGCGCGCCGACTCCGCGTGGGCGCTCGCCGTGGCGGTCGCGGAGAGCCCCACCACGATGAACGGCAACCGGTTGAAGACGGCGTGGGCCATCGCCGACGGCTATCACGCGGCGTACGACGCGCTCTTCGCGCCGGCCGGGTACCCGCTGCCGGTCACCGCCGGCGGCGCGGCCACCTCTGCCCAGGTGATGGCGCAGCTCGATCCGGCGACGGGCCAGTGCCAGACCGCGGGCGGCGATTGCCCGTCGTCTTGCCGGAAGGTCACCTCGGACTGCGGCGTGGTCCAGTGCGTGCCGCGCTTCCCGCTGCAGGGCAAGCCAGGCGCACAGGCCGGGTGCCAGGCGGGCTGCGGGACGGGCGAGCCCTTCGACGACGCCTTCGATTGCATGACCGAGTCCGATCAGGCCGACGTCACGCGGGTGCTCGTCAACTGGGCCAAGGCGCTGGACGCCTATCAGGCGCAGCTGGTCCCCGGCCCGGCGCCGTTCGATCGCTTCGTGGCCGAGGGGCCGGCCTCCGACGCCATCTCGCCGGCGGCGAAGCGGGGGGCGCGCCTGTTCGTCGGCAAGGGGGTATGCGTCGACTGCCACGGTGGGCCGCTGTTCTCCGACGGTGACTTTCACGACATCGGCGTGCCGCAGGGTGGGCCGCTGGTGCCCACGGTGGGCGAGTGCGGGCCGGGAAACGCCGCGTGCGATTGCGTGAACGGCGTGAAGTGTCTGCCCTGGGGGGCGTGGGACGGCCTGGGCAGGCTGGCCGCCAGCAAGTTCTCGCGCGCCTCGGCCTGGAGCGACAGCGCCGACGATGGCGATCCGCTCCGCATCGCGGCGCTGGGCCGCGCGCGCACCGCCTCGCCCGACGATCCGCTGAAGGGCGCCTGGCGGACCCCGAGCCTGCGCAACGTCTCGCTGACCGGACCGTACATGCACGACGGCGTCTACGGCAACCTGGCCGACGTGGTGAAGCACTACAGCGACGGCGCGGCCGCCGGCGACGTGGGGGTTCCCGCCGCGCAGCTGAAGCCGCTGCTGCTGAGCCCGGACGAGCAGGCGGAGCTGGTGGCCTTCCTCGAAACACTCACCTCCGAGGCCGCGACGCCCATGATGTCGTCGCCGCAGGGACAGGGTCCCTGACGTGCGGCCCCAGCGCGTCTTCTGGCGGCATGGTGGCGCCGCGGCGGTGGCGCTCGCGTGGTGCGTGGGCGCGGGGGCGGCCCGCGCGGCGCCGCCCCCGGTCGAGCAGCCCGACCTCGACAGCCCGCAGACGGACGATCCCGGCGCCGACACCACCGAGGACGACGAGCCCGAGCCCACGATGCGCGATCTGGCGGACCGCATCGCCGAGCTGGAGCGCAGGCTGGCCGACACCGAGCTCGCCGCGGCCCGGCGCCGGCCGAGCGTCACCGTCGGCGGCTACGTCGACTTCGGGTTCTTCGCCGCGCAGGGCGACGGCAGCGGCGTCGTCCAGGACGTGGGGCCGGCGCAGAGCCGCGCTTTTCCCGAATACGCGAACAAGTTCGCCTGGGTGTTCCTGGGAGATCTGCTGTCGCCCGCGGTCAACAGCCGGGGCGAGGCCGCCGATCTGGGCAACCTGCCGGGGGTGAACCGCGCGGACAGCATTCGCTCGGGGGGCGCGCCCAGCTTCATCGTCAACGAGGTCAACCTGACCATGCAGGGCGCCCTGGGCGAGTCGGCGCTGGCCACCGCCAGCGTCAACTATCTGCCCCGGTCCGGGACGGACTTCTCGCTGGGCGACACGTTCGACGTGGATCTCGCGCAGATCGAGTGGATGCCCACCGCCTCGCGCCGGTGGTCGATCTTCGCGGGCAAGATGGAGTCGGTCGTCGGCATCGAGTACCGAGATCGCAAGGCGCGCGATCGCTTCGGGATCACCCCATCGTTGATTGCGCGTTACACGGCCGGCAATCCCCTGGGATTGAAGGTGCGCGGCAAATTGGGCACGAATGATTGGTTCATCGTTCCCCTTGCGCTGACCAATGGCTCATCGACGACGGAGACGTTTCATTTCTATGACGAAATCGACAGCAACGCCGGCAAGACCGCCAGCGGACGCCTGGCCCTGCGCGCGCCCAGCGGCCTGATCGAGGTGGGGGCGTCGGGCATGTTCGGCCCGCAGGACCACGCGCAGGACAGCCGCGACGCCATGTGGTTCGTGGGCGCGGATCTGCAGGTCCATCATCGCGGCTTCGATCTGAAGGGCCAGTGGCTGTACGGACGGGCGCCCGGCGAGCAGCTGGGCCAGACGTACAGTGACGACCACCGGCCTTACGGCCTGCGGCTGCACGTGGGCGCGTACCTCGAGGCCAACTGGATGGTGTTGCCATTTCTGGGATTCCTGGCGCGCGGGGACGTGCGCGACGCCCTGGTGTGGCTGGGAAATCCCGACGCCCCCGGCGGGGGCGACCGCATCTACATCACGAAGTCCTGGCGAGGGACGGGTGGGGTTCGCCTGGTCCCGAACGAGCACGTGGCGATCAAGGCGGAGTATCTCCACAACGGAGAATACGGCCGCGTGCCCAGCATTCGAAACGACGTGTTCGTTACGTCGTTGGTGCTGTCTTATTGACGTCAACAGAGATAGAAAGGGGACAGAACCATGCCAATCAAGATCTGGGTTGCCTCTGCCATCGCCGCGCTGCCTCTGGTCGGACCGCTCCCTCCGCTGGTGGCCGCTCCCAAGGCGGCCGTCGCGGCCGAGTCGTCCACGCCCGGCTCGGCTGCCCAGACCTCAGCCGAGATCGCCCGCCTGGAGGCCGAGCTGAAGCAGCAGCGCGACATCCTGCTGCAATCGATGCAGGTCGAGCAGCAGCACTACGATCTGTTGCTGAAGCTGATCCAGAACATCAGCCAGGGCGGGGTCGGGAAGGGGGCCGGTGCGCCCGCTGACATGGGCGCGCTGTTGATCCCGCCCATGACGGGCTCCACCACGCCGGCCCCGCCGGAGCCGCCCGCGCGCAAGGTCCCCGAGAAGACGGCGACGGTCTCCGGCAAGGTGCAGGCCCCGCCGCACGACGAGGTGTTCGTCTACGTGCAGAACGTCCACGGCGCGGCCGTTCACGGGAAGACCATCGAGATCGCGCAGAAGGACAAGCAATTCGTCCCCTCGGTCGCCGTCGTTCAGCGGGGCACCAAGGTGACCTTCCCGAACTTCGACGCCGTCTACCACAACGTGTTCTCTCCCGGTCCGCCGCACGCGTTCGATCTGGGCAGCTACCGCGCCGGCGAGGCGCCCCGCGCCGTCGAGATGACCTCCCCCGGCGTGGTGGAGCTGTACTGCAACATGCACTCGAAGATGCACGCCAGCGTGCTGGTGGTGCCGAACAGCCTGTGGACGCGCGTGGGGCCCGACGGCAGCTTCCACATCGACAACGTCCCGGTGGGCAGCCGCAAGATCGTGGCGTGGAGCCCCAAGACGAAGTCCGCCGAGCAGACGGTCGAGGTGGGAACGGGCGGCGCCAGCGTCAGCTTCTCGCTGGGCGCCGAGGCCGAGCGCCCGCACAACAACAAGTACGGCGCCCCGTACGGTTCGTACAAGGACTAGGGATCAGGAAGAGAAGAGGGGCAGGTCATGGCGAACCGGTTGAACGTGACGGCGGCGGTGCTGGGGGCGGGGGCGATCGGGGCGGCCGGTCTCACCGCGGGGTTGATGGTGATGGACCGCCACTCCGCCTCGACCCTGTTCGCCCTGCAGACGGCAGAAGAGGCCACGAAGCTGGCCTCGTCCGTGGGCGCGACCGCGACGCGCGGCATGCGGACCGAGGTGGCGGCGGCGGCGGCGGTGCCGCAGCTGCGCGCCGCCATCCGCAACCGCGTGGACGCGCCCACGCTGGAGGATCTGTTCGCCACCGAGGACTGGTGGGCGCCGTTCCGCGAGCGTTCCGTGGCCATCAGCGCCGGCTCGAGGACGCTGGTGTCGCGGGCGGTTCATGGCGTGGTGCCTGACACCGAGCTGGGCCCGCGGGTCAGGACCGAGGGGCCCATCGCCGAGATTCGCCAGACCGAGGGCGTTCCGGTGCTGGCCGGCGCCGCCGCGCTGGACGACGCCGCGAACGGCGCGGCCACGGTGCTGGCGCTGACCCGTCCCATCGACCCGGCGCTGATCGCGGAGTGGGCGCGCACCGCGGGGACGTCGCTGGCGGTGACCGACGGCCAGCGCCTGGTCGCGGCCAGTGACAGCCAGATCGGCAAGATCCCCCTCGTGGGACACGAGCGGGACGCCACCTTCCCCGACGACGGCCGGTTCGTGGTCGCGTCGAGCGCGCTGGGGGCCGGGCTGTGGCTGTGGGGTGAGCGGCCGCTGCCGCCCGCGCCCGACGGTCGGGGCTGGATGTGGGGCCTGGTCGGGCTGACCGCGGTCGCCGCGGCGGCGCTCGCCATGATGGGCCGCCGCAAGACGGCCACGCCGCCGGTGGACGCCCTGGCCGCGAACGCGTTCGCCGGGAACCACCTGACCGCGAACGCTCTCAGCCGCATGGTTCCGGATACCGTGGCCGAACCGCTGGTGGCCTCGTTCGTCGACACGTCGCACGCGGGCTCCCCGGATTCGCGCCGCCTGGCCCGCGCGCCGCGTCCGCCGGCGGGCACCGTTGCGGGACCCGGGCTGACGGCCAGCGGGACCGTGCGCCGGTTCGGCCGCTACGAGCTGGTCGAGCGCATCGGCGAGGGGGGCATGTCCGACATCTACGCGGCCACCATGCGCGGCGCGAAGGGCTTCGAGCGCCTGCTGGTCGTGAAGCGGTTGAAGCGCGAGCTGTCCGCGAACCCGGCCGCCGTCGAGCAGTTCATCGACGAGGCGCGCCTGGGCTCGCTGCTGTCGCACCCCAACATCGTGCAGATCTACGACTTCGGCGAGGCCGACGACGGCTATTTCATGGCCATGGAGTACGTGGCCGGCCGCAACATGACCCAGATCGTCGAGCGCCACCTGCAGCGCTACGGGCGCGCCCTGGACGTGCCCACCGTCTTCTACCTGCTGCACGACGTGTTGCAGGCGCTGGCCTACGCCCACGAGCGCGCCAACGCGAACGGCGAGCCGCTGGGCATCGTCCATCGCGACGTGTCGCCTTCCAACATCATGATCAGCACGCGCGGCGACGTGAAGCTGCTGGACTTCGGCATCGTCAAGGCGGAGGACCGGCTGTCGCGCTCCGACATCGCCAACGTGAAGGGGAACCCGGCGTTCATGGCGCCCGAGCAGGCGCGCGGCGGGCGGGTGGACGGCCGCTCCGATCTGTTCGCGCTGGGGCTGGTGATGTACCACGCGCTGACGGGCGAGCTGATCTACCGCGGCAGCACCGCGGGCGAGACGCTGTTCCACGCCGCCACCGGTCCCACGCAGGAGGAGCTGGGGCGGGTGCAGGCGCTGCCCGAGCCGGCGGCGCGCGTGCTGACCCGCGCGCTGGCCACGGATCCCCAGGAGCGCTATCAGACGGCCGAGGAGTTCGCGGCCGCCATCGCGCCGCAGATCCGCACCGGCGCGCGCCATAGCCTGGCCGCCGTGCTGCACAACCTGTTCGGCGCCGAGCTGCGCTCCGAGAGCGGCGCCCACGCGACCGTCGCGGAGCGCATGACGCCGGCCCGCCCGCGCGTCAGCTGAGCACGGCATCCCGGGCGCGAGACCCCAGGGCCGCGAAGAGCTCGCGGGTCAGGGCGCGAGAGAGAACGCGCGCAGCAGCGCCCGGCCCGCCGTGGCTCCCGTGGGGCTGGGCTGCGGCACGCCGCCCACGGGCGCGCCCGTGGCCCACGTTCCGGTCGCGACGTCGGTCGTGGTCGCCGCGCCCAGCCCGAACAGCACGGTGGCCGCCACGTCGGCGGGGGAGGCGGGCTGGCCGCTGACGACGCCCGGGCGAACGTTCGGGCCCAGCAGCAGCAGCGGCACGTGCCGCGATGAACCGGGGCCGTAGAAGTCGGCGCCGGGGTCATCGATCGTCGTGGCGCCCCGGCTGGTGATGACGATCAGCGCGCCCGGCGCCGCGGCCACGATCGCGGTGACGCCGTCGGCCAGCGCGGCCAGCTCGGCGCGCGCGGCGTCGCCGTGGCGGTCGGCGGTGCGCGGCGAACCCACCGCCACCAGAAGCAGCGCGCGCGCTTGCGCCGCAAGAAACGACTGAACGGCCGTGCCGACGGCAGCCGGCGCCGTGGCGTCGATGGTCGTCGGGTCCAGGTGCAGCGTGTGATAGTCGCTGGGGCCGAGCACGGCGGTCTTCATGCCCAGCTGGCGGGCGGTATCGAACAGCGAGGCGGGCGCGAACGGGATGCTCTGCCTCCACGCCGCGTACCCCGGCATGTTCGCGACGAAGCCGGGGGCCACCGGCATCTGCAGCAGCCCGATGCCCGGCGGCGTCAGCTGCGCGGGGTCGGTCTCGGCGGGGGCGACGGCCGTGTTGAACGAGGGGAGCCCCCCGACCAGCAGCTGGTACTCGGTGACCGGCCAGTCTCGATACTGCGTCCAGCAATCCTCGAAGCGCGTCCCCTGGGCGGCCAGCGCCGCGAACGGCGCCGCCACGTCGGCCAGCGCCGGGTCGCCGAACAGCTCGTCCTCGTACAGGCCGGACACGTCGATGATGACCGCCGACGCCGCCGGGGGACCTGCCAGCGCCGGCGCGCCCGTGAAGCCGCCACCCGCCAGCACGGCGTCCCGGACCACGGTCGGGTCGGCGACCGGGATGGCCTCCCCCGGGTCGCCGGCCAGCGCGGGCGACACCGGCCCCCACGCGGCCGTCGTCAGGGTGGCCCCCAGGGCCTTCAGCGCCGTCGGCGCGACCTGCGGGTGCTCGACGGGGTGGGGCAGGTAGACGCCCGATTTGAACGCGGGCCCAGCCAGGATCAGCGGCACGTACAGCTCGTCGGCCGAGAATCCACCGTGGCGGCCGTAGGGGTAGGCGGTGTGCTCCTGGAAGGGCCCCGGCGTGGCATTTCCCCCGTCGACCTGGTTCAGCGTCCAGTCGTCCTTGGGGAACACGACGATGTCGGCCTGGTTGGGGCCGGAGGTCCGGAAGTCCTGGAAGCGCCGGGTTCCCATGGCCCCGTCCGCGGTCATCGTCCGCGTGGTGTCCAGCCCCATGATGGCGCCCGACTGGATGATGGACAGCAGCGCGCTGGTGACGGCCGCCTGGCGGGGCGCCCCCGCCGGCGTTCCGGCGCCTGGCACGGCCGCGTAGATCTGGGCGTCGCCGTCCTCGTTAAGCAGCGCGTAGTCGGCCGTGGTGATGCCGAGGGCCGGCCCCATCGCCGTGACGGCCGCCGCCAGCTGACCATCGGCCGGCCTGCTGGGGTCCGCACCGCCCCGGGTCCCCAGCACCACCTGGTCGTGCGTGTCGACCTTGCCGTGGTCCAGCGTGAACAGGATGTTCGTGTCGTCCAGCAGCCCCTTCTCCGTCAGCGCGGTCAGCAGGTCGCCCAGCGCCGCGTCGTAGTCCTCGATGACCGCGATCAGGCCCGGCCCGCTGGCGCCCGAGACGCTGGTGGGGTCGTCGTCCAGCGCCACGAAGTCCCACACGAACATGTAGGCAGGCATCGGGTTCGCTGCCGAGGTCGAGCGCACGAAGTCGGCGGCGTTCCGCAGCGTGAACCGGGTGTACGACTCGCCCGGCGCCGGTGGGCCGTCGAAGTGGTAGCCGTTCACGATGGCGCGCGGATAGAGCAGCCCGCCCACCAGCAGCGCCTGGGCCACGTCCGGGGTGGCCGTCAGCGAGCCCAGCGTCAGCCCCACCATGGACAGATGGACGTCGTCGGCCCCCGCCTCGAAGGTGGGCAGCTCGCCGAAGTAGGCGCTGCGCCCGCCGAGGCGTCGGGTGGCGGCGTACACGCTGTCTCCCCGGGTCAGCAGGGGGTTCTTGGTGTACAGGGCATAGTCGCCCACCTCCAGCCCGGGCAGGGTCAGGGCCGGCTTCAGGTCCGCGGCGCGCGACAGCCACGAGTTGGCGGGCACGTCGTGGCCCTCGGGGTACTGGCCCGTCAGCAGCGCCAGGTTGTTCTGGTTGCTGTGGGTGGGGACGACCACGCGCGAGAACGCCAGCGTGCCGCGCGCGATCAACCCCTTCAGGTTCGGGGCGTTGGCCATCCACAGGCCGGCCAGGCCGTGGTCATCGATGTCGATCTCGATGACGCGGCCGTGGACCGCTGGCCGGGCGGGGCCGGTGCCACCGCCACAGCCCGCGAACAGCAGCGCCGCCGGCAACGCGAGCCGCGCCAGGAAGGTCAGGGGCGGGCGCGTCCACATTGTCGGCGATGGTAGTTGTCGGGGCGCCATCCCTCAAGGTCGGGGCGGGTGGTTGCCGATGTACCGGTCGCGTGCGGGGGTTTTTGACGGCGTCATCGCGCTGACGGCGCCCCACCCCCGAAACCGTCATTCGGTTGACGGCCGGCCCGCCCGGGCGATCGCCTAACCCCGGGATTCACGCGTGGTTCTTGACGCCACAAAGCTGGCACGGACCCTGCTGACGAAGCTCGGTCATGCAAACGAACACGACGAGCACGGGCAAGGGTGGCAAGGCAACGGCGCGGACCGCGAAGACCGCGATCGCTCGCCGCAACGACTACGTCACGCGCTACATCGGCTGCGTCGACAAGGTCGCTCGCCGCCTGGCGCGCAAGCTGCCCCGGCACGTCGACATCGACGACCTGAAGTCGGCGGGGATGATCGGCCTGATCGAGGCGGCCGAGCGCTTCGATCCCAGCCGCAACGAGAAGTTCGAGTCGTTCGCCGAGTTCCGCATCCGCGGGGCCATGCTGGACGACCTGCGTTCCCGCGACTCGCTGTCGCGGGACATGCGCCGCCTCTGCTCCGAACTGCGCGACGCCGCCTCCCAGCTGGCGAACCAGATCGGCCGCACGCCGACCGAGGGTGAGCTGGCCTCGCACATGGGCCTGCCGGTCGAGGAGGTGCGCGATCGCCACGCCAAGCTGTCGGGCTGGTCGGTGGTGGGCCTGGACGACGCCGGCCCCTCGTTCCTGGACCGCACGGCCGACGACCAGGTGGTCGACCCCGCCGACGCCGCCGCGCGCCGCGAGCTGTTCGACCAGATGATCTCCAGCATCGAGAAGCTGCCCGAGAAGATGCAGCAGGTGCTGGCCCTCTACTACTGCGAGGATCTGAACCTGAAGGAGATCGGCCACGTCCTGGGCGTCACCGAGTCCCGCGTCTGCCAGATCCACGGCGAGGCCACCAAGCGCCTGCGCGCGCAGCTGGGCGAAGAGTTCGCCGAGGACATGGCGGCCGCCTGAGCGGCCTCCGCCCGCTCAGACCCGGCCCGGAGTTTCCCAGCGTCCGCTCTGTGCCGAGCGGAAGATCGCATCGATGACCTCCATGGTGGCCACCGCGTCCTCGATGGGAATGGGCGCCGGCCGGCCTTCCTGGATCGCCTGCGAGAAGAGGTCCGCCTGGATGACCCACTGGTTGCAGGCCGGGAAGGTCACCGGCACGACCGTGTCCTTCGTCAGGCTGAGCCCGTCGTCCACCAGCAGCCGGCTGGGCCGATCGTCGGGCATGCTCCAGGGCATCTCGATGCCGATGCGCCCCTTGGTCCCGTAAAGGTCGACCCACTGGTGGTGGGACAGCTGCGTGGCGCACGTGAACGTCGCCTGCGCGCCGTTCGGGTACTCCAGCATCGCCGACGCCAGGCGATCGACGCCGAAGCGCGGATCGTGCTCGAGCAGGCCGATGACCCGCACCGGCTCGGCCTGGAAGATGAACCGCGACATGGTGATCGGGTAGAAGCCGACGTCCAGCAGGCCGCCCCCGCCGATGCCGGGCTGGTTGCGGACGTTGTCCGGCGCGTCGTTGTAGTACGAGAAGAAGCCGGTCATCGCGCGCAGCGGACCGATGCGGCCGGCCCGAACCAGCTCGCGGGCGCCCAGCCAGCGCGGGTGCGTGCGGACCATGGCCGCCTCCTGCACCAGCTTCCCGGTGCGCTCCCGCGCCGCCAGCAGCTGCCGCGCCTCCGCCGCGTCGAGCGCGATCGGCTTCTCGCACAGCACGTGCTTTCCCGACTCCATCGCCCGGATGGACCACGGCACGTGCAGGTGATTGGGCAGCGGATTGTAGATGGCGTCGACGTCGGGGTCGGCCAGCAGCTCCTCGTAGCTGCCGTAGGCGCGGGGGATGTTGCGGCGGGCGGCGGCCCCCTTCGCCTTGTCCAGTGAACGCGAGGCGAGGGCGATGACCTCGGCGCGCGGGCAGGCCTGCGTGGCGGGAATAACCCGCTCCATGGCGATGCGGGCGGCACCCAGGATGCCCCAGCGCACGCGCCGCGCGGGGGGCTTGCCTGCCTCGGCCTCTGCGGCCACGGTCAGATGACCGTTCCGTCGGGGATGACGCCGGACTTGGGCACGCACACGATGCCCTCGCGGATGAAGTAGCCGTCGCCGTCCTTCTCCTGCACGTTGGCGCTGTTGGTGATGCGCACGCTGCGGCCGACCCGCGCGTTCTTGTCGATGATGGCGTTCTCGATCACCGACTCGGCGCCGATGCCGATGGGCGGCAGACCCTGCAGGTAGGACGACTCGATCTCGGGCAGCGTCTCGTACCAGTCGGCGCCCAGCACCAGGGCGTTGCGCAGCTTCGTGCCGGCGCCGATACGCGAGCGGATGCCGATCACCGATCGCTCGATCTCGGCGCCCAGCAGGATGCAGCCCTCGGAGATCAGCGCGTTGTGCACCGTGCAGTTCGACACCTTCGACGCCGGCAGGAAGCGGGGGTTCGTGTAGATGGGCGCGTTCGCCTGATAGAAGTCGAACGGCGGCAGCGCGTCGGTGAGGGCCAGGTTGGCCTGGAAGTACGAACGGATGGTGCCGACGTCCTCCCAGTAGCCGTGGTGGACGTGGGTCTGCACCAGCATCTTCGGCACGGCGTCGGGGATGATGTGGCGGCCGAAGTCCACGCGGTCGGACTGGTTCAGCTCGTCCTCCATGATCTGCCGCTCGAAGACGTAGATGCCCATCGAGGCCAGGTAGCCCGGCCCGTGGCCGGGGATGTCGGAGATCAGGTGCGGCAGCCGATCGCGCGTCGGCTTCTCCTCGAAGTGCGTGATGCGCCCGGTGGCGTCCATCTTCAGGATGCCGAACGCCCCGGCCTGGTCCTCGCTGACCGGGATGACCGCCACGGTGCAGGCGGCCTTGTTGCGGCGGTGGGTCTCCAGCATCTGCCGGTAGTCCATCTGGTACAGCTGGTCGCCCGACAGGATCAGCATGTCGCGCGCGGGGTGACGGCGCATGTGGCGCAGGCTCTGGCGGACGGCATCGGCGGTGCCCTGGAACCACTTGTCGCCGTCCTCGGTCTGCTCGGCCGCCAGGATGGAGACGAAGCTGTCCGAGAAGATGTCGAACTTGTAGGTGCGGCTGATGTGCTGGTTCAGGCTCTCCGAGTTGAACTGCGTCAGCACGAACATCCGGCGGATGTCGGAGTTCAGGCAGTTCGAGATGGGGATGTCGATCAGCCGGTACTTCCCCGCGATGGGCACCGCGGGCTTGGAGCGCCGGTAGGTCAGGGGGAACAGGCGGGTGCCGCGCCCACCGCCCAGGATGATCGCCAGAACGTCAGTTTCCATCGCCGCGCCAGTGTCTCATGTCGTCGACCACCCGGAAAGTTCCGCGTCCGGCCCGCTGCAGGGTCGTCGCCGGTCGCCGGTCGATCATCCGGTTGTCGAATACTGGATCCCGGTTCCAGCCGAGCAAGGCCCCGGCACGGGAAGCGCCCGCGCCCGGGCGGACACGGGCCGCTGGCGGGCGAGCGCCCTCGGGGCAGGCGGGCGGGTGACCAGTTCCGAAAACTTCCCCTTTCCCCGCGCGCGCCCGTGGTAGAAAGCGCCTCGAAAGGGACACGGAAATGTTGAAGCTGAAGCCCGGAGTCATCACTGGAGACGCGCTGGTCGAGCTGTTCACCTACTGCAAGAAGGTCGACGCGGCCCTGCCCGCGGTGAACGTCATTGGATCGCATGGCGCGAACGCCGCCATGGCCGCTGCCAAGGAAGCAAAGGCCCCGGTCATCGTTCAGTTTTCGCACACGGGGTCCCAGTTCTACGGGGGCAAGACCCTGGACAACGCCTCCCACGCCGCGTCGATCGCGGGCGCCGTCTCGGGGGCGCTGCACGTACGGACGCTGGCCAAGGTCTACGGCGTGCCGGTCATCCTGCACACCGATCACTGCGCGAAGAAGCTGCTGCCCTGGGTCGACGGGGTGATCGCCGCCGGCGAGGACTACTTCGCGAAGAACGGCGAGCCGCTGTTCAGCTCTCACATGCTGGATCTCTCCGAGCAGCCGCTGGAAGAGAACCTGGAGATCAGCCGCAAGTACCTGCAGCGGATGGCCAAGATGAAGATGACGCTCGAGATCGAGCTGGGCGTCACGGGCGGCGAGGAGGACGGCGTCGACAACTCCGGCGTCGAGCACTCGAAGCTGTACACCAGCCCGGACGACGTGCTGCGCGCGTACGACGTGCTGGGCCCCGTGGGCAGCTTCACGGTCGCGGCGTCGTTCGGCAACACGCACGGCGTCTACGCTCCCGGCAACGTCAAGCTGAAGCCGACCATCCTCCGCGACTCGCAAGAGCACGTGAAGAAGGAGCGGAAGACCGGCGACGAGCCGCTGAACTTCGTGTTCCACGGCGGCTCGGGCTCGACGCCCGAGGAGATCTCCGAGGCGGTCTCGTACGGCGTGGTGAAGATGAATATCGACACCGACACCCAGTGGGCCTTCACCCACCCCATCAAGCAGTTCATGGACGACAAGGGCGCCTACCTGAAGAGCCAGCTGGGCAACCCCGAGGGTCCGGACAAGCCGAACAAGAAGTACATCGACCCCCGCGGCTGGGTGCACCTGGGCGAGAAGGGCATGACCTCGCGCCTCGTGCAGGCCTTCAAAGAGCTGGGCGCGTTCGGGAAGTTCGACTTCTGAGCGGGGAGGGGGCCGGGTCGGGCCCCCCGCGAAACGCGCATTCGAGGAGGCCCGCGCCGTGAGGCGGGGCCTCAGCGCGTGATTTCCGTCATTTGCATCCGGCGCGGCGCCGCGATCGGCCTTTCGGGTGATCGTCCGGAGTTGCATGGCGCGCTCGGGAAGCGCACCTTGATGGCATGGCCACCAAGGCGGAGACGTTCAAGAGTGAGACGCAGCGGGCGGCGCACGGGGTTGGTGCCAAGGCGCGCAAGCTGGCGCGGGACCAGGCCAGCAAGAAGCCCAACCCGGCGCGGGAGGGGCTCCCTCACAACACGGCGGCGCGCGCCGGCAAGAACAGCCCCTACGAGTTCGAGGTCAGCGCGACCCGGCCGTCCAGGAAGTCGACCCGCCGCAGCCCGACGCACCTGAAGACCGACGCGACGATGCGGCTGACCGCGACCGAACGGACCACCGCGCCACGAGCGCGCGCCGCGCGAAAGTGAAGCCGGCCCCGGGGGCGACGTCAGATCATGTCGCAGCCGAGATGCGTCACAGCCCCCTGGCCGTCGTCCGTGCAATGACAGTTGACGTATCCGTGGTCCACGCAGAGGCAGGTTGGCTGCTGCGCGCAACCGACGCTCGCTAGGTCGTAGCAGACTCCGTCGTAGCAGTACTGCAGACCCCGGGCACATTGCAGATTCGAAGACGCGTCGGCGTGAGAGCCCTGGCAGCCGAACGTGCCCCCATCGGCGATGCCGCCGTCGCCAACGGCGTCCATCGCCGCGCCCGTGCTGCCGCCCGCGCCTGCTTCCGCCGCGGCGTCGGGGACCGATGGGCCATTCTGGCTGCTACAGGCGATGGTGAAGATCAGCGCCAGGACGCCGATCGGTGAACGACTCCACTCCCTGCGACCCATGCGCGTCATGAGACGCCAGACCGTAGCAAGGCGAAGACCACCAGCATTCGGGGCGGTCCGCCCCCTTTCAGGCGACGCGATCGCGACGGTCCTGTCCCGGTCACGGAGGGAGAAGCGCCTCAGACGTGGGCGGGAGTCTGGGGGATCTTTCCCTTCTTGATCTCGGTCTCGGCCGCCAGCCTGGCGAGCGGCGTCTTCGGCACGGCGACGGCGTTGTCGCTGGGGACGACGTGGGAGCCGAACTGGTTCGCGTAGGCGCGCGTGAACTCGGCCCCCATCAGCACCAGCTGCGTCGAGTAGTAGATCCAGACGAGCAGGACCGCCAGCGAGCCGGCGGCGCCGAAGGTCGAGGCGACGCTGGCCTTGCCGACGTAGAGGCCAATCAAGAACTTGCCCACGTGGAACAGCACCGACGTCACCGCGGCGCCCAGCCAGACGTCGCGCCAGGCCATCTTCACGTCCGGCAGGACCTTGAAGATCATCGCCAGCATCACGCCGATGACGCCGATGGACACCCCGTAGTTCAGCACGTAGCCGAGGATCAGCCAGCCCGGCATCCACCCGCGCACCACGTTCCCCAGCGCCGCCAGTCCAGAGCTGGCCACCAGCGACACGATGAACAGGAAGCCGAACGCCAGGACGATCCCGATCGACAGCAGGCGGTCGCGGATCAACCCCTTGATGCCGCGACCCGGCTTCGGCACGACCTTCCAGACGGTGTTCAGGGCGTCCTGCAGCTCGATGACCACGCCGGTGGCGCCCACGATCAGCACCACCAGCCCGATGACGCTGGCGATGACGCCCCCGCTGTGCTGCCCCGCCTTGGCCACCATGGTCTGCAGGGCGACCCCGGCGTCCATGCCGACGACCTGGGACAGCTGCGCCAGCAGCCGCCCCTCGGCTGCCTTGCGCCCGAACACCAGGCCGGCGATCGAGATCACCAGCACCAGCAGCGGCGCCAGCGAGAAGATCGTGTAGTACGACAGGGCAGCGCCGAGCCGGGGCGCCTTGTCATTCGACCACTCGGAGAACGTCTCCTTGATGAGTGCCCAGGGCTTCTGCAATGGTTTCGGCATTTGCATGATTCAGCTCCGCTCGGGCAATGTAAGGCGGGACGGACGGATGGTTAGGCCCGTCGGTCAGTGGGCCCTGCCGATGGCTGCACATGGCCGTTGATCCAGGCGGTTCCGGGGACTAGAAGGGTCGCGTGTCGAAGTTAACGCGCGCGCTTTTTTCGGTTTCTGACAAGACGGGTCTCGCGGACTTCGGGCGCGCGCTGGCGCGGGCCGGGGTCGAGTTGCTGGCCAGCGGCGGAACGGCCAAGGCGCTGGCGGCGGCCGGGGTGCCGGTGCGCGAGGTCAGCGACTTCACGGGCGCCCCCGAGATCCTGGACGGGCGCGTGAAGACGCTGCACCCCCGCATCCACGGCGGCCTGCTGGGCCGCCCCACGGCCGCCCACCGCGAGGAGATGCAGAAGGCGGGGCTGTCCCCCATCGATCTGGCGGTGGTGAACCTGTACCCGTTCCGCGAGACGGTGGCCAAGGGCGCACCGTTCGAGGACATCATCGAGAACATCGACATCGGCGGGCCAGCCATGATCCGTTCGGCGGCCAAGAACCACGAGCGCGTCACCGTCGTCGTCGATCCGGCGGACTACGCGCGGGTGGCCGCGGAGATCACGGCGAACGGCGAGGTGTCGGCGGCGCTGCGCTTCGAGCTGGCGTGCAAGGCCTTCGCGCACACCGCCGCGTACGACGGCGCGATCTCGTCGTACCTGTCGCGGCTGGCCTCGCCCGAGGCGGCGCCGGTCGAGTTCCCGCGCACGCAGACCTGGTCCACCACGCTGGCGCGCAGCCTGCGGTACGGCGAGAACCCGCACCAGAAGGCCGCCTTTTATGCCTTGCCCGCCGGCACCGGCCTGTCGCTGCCGGCCGCCGAGGTGCTGCAGGGCAAGGAGCTGTCCTACAACAACATCCTGGACCTCGACGCCGCCATGCGCCTGTGCGCCGAGTTCGCCGCCCCCGCCGTCACCATCATCAAGCACACGAACCCGTGCGGGTGCGCCGTCTCCGAGGCGGGGGTGCTGGACGCCTACCGCCGCGCCCGCGAGACCGATCCGGTGTCGGCGTTCGGCGGCATCGTGGCCGTCAACCGCCCCGTCGACGCCGAGCTGGGCCGCGAGCTCTCCGAGACCTTCCTCGAGTGCATCATCGCCCCCAGCTACGCGCCCGAGGCGCTGGCGGCGCTGTCGGCGAAGAAGAACCTGCGCCTGCTGACGTACGACTTCGTCGCCGCGGCCGCCCGCGAGAAGGCGGGCCCCCCCGTGCACGAGGTCCGCAGCGTGTCGGGCGGCTTCCTGGTCCAGACGCGCGACCTGGACACCGCGTCGGCCGCCGCGGGCAAGGTGGTCACGAAGCGCGCGCCCACCGCGGCCGAGCTGGCGGACCTGGACTTCGCCTGGCGCGTGGCGAAGCATGTGAAGTCGAACGCCATCGTGTTCGCGGGCGCCGGGCGCACGCTGGGCGTGGGCGCGGGGCAGATGTCCCGCGTCGACTCCGTGCGCATCGCCGTCTCGAAGGCGCGCGCCCCGCTGACCGGGGCGGTGGTGGCGTCCGACGCGTTCTTCCCTTTCCGCGACGGCGTGGACGAGGCGGCCAAGGCGGGCGTGTCGGCCATCATCGAGCCGGGCGGCTCGGTGCGTGACGAGGAGGTGATCGCCGCCGCCGACGAGCACGGCATCGCCATGATCTTCATCGGCGAGCGTCACTTCAAGCACTAGGGCGAGGCGAGCGTGGCGAAGATCCTGCTGGTCGGGGGCGGCGGCCGCGAGCACGCCTTGGCGTGGAAGCTGTCGTCCAGTCCCCGTTGCGAGGCGCTGATCGTGGCGCCGGGCAATCCCGGCATCGCGAGCGTGCCGAAGGTGAAGCTGGCCGCCGTGAAGGGCGAGGACACCGCCGCGCTGGTGGCGCTGGCGCGCGCGCACTCCGTCGATCTGGTCGTCTGTGGCCCCGAGGGGCCCCTGGCGGCGGGCCTGGGCGACGCGATGCGCGCGGCGGGCTTCGCGTTCTTCGGGCCGTCGCGCGCGGCGGCCGAGCTGGAGGGCAGCAAGGCGTTCGCGAAGCGCCTGATGGCCGAGGCCGGCGTGCCCACCGCGGCGTTCGGCGTGTTCGAGGACGTGACCGCCGCCGAGCGCTTCATCGACGCGCAGCCCGGTCCCGTCGTCGTGAAGGCGGACGGCCTGTGCGCGGGCAAGGGCGTCGTGGTCGCCGACACCAAGGACGAATCGAAGGCCGCCGTGCGCCGCATGCTGGCCGAGGGCGAGTTCGGCGCCGCCGGCGCGCGCGTCGTGCTGGAGGAGCGCCTGTTCGGCCGCGAGGTGTCCATGATGGCGCTGTGCGATGGGGCGCGGGTGGCGATGCTGGCGTCCGCCGAGGATCACAAGGCCGTGTTCGACGGCGATCGCGGGCCGAACACCGGCGGCATGGGCACGTACTCGCCGTCGCCGCTGGTGGACGCCGCCGGCACGCGCCTGATCATCGAGCGAATCTTCGACCCGACCGTGGCCGCCATGGCGAAGCTGGGGCGGCCCTTTCAGGGCCTGCTGTACGGCGGCCTGATGCTGACGCGCGATCGGGGCCCGATGGTCATCGAGTGGAACTGCCGCTTCGGCGATCCGGAGACGCAGGTGGTGCTGGTGCGGATGGAGGACGACCTGTTGCCCTGGCTGGAAGGCGCGGCCGCGGGGCGGCTGCCCGACGGCGCGCCCCGCTTCGCCCCGGGCGCGGCCGTGTGCGTGGTGCTGGCGGCCGCGAACTACCCGGGGACGCCGCGCGCGGGCGATCCGATCTCGCTGGGTTCGTTTTCACGAGACGGCGGCGCCGCCGGGCCCTGGGCGTTTCACGCGGGCACCCGCCAGGACGGAGAGGGCCGCCTGGTGACCGCGGGCGGGCGCGTGCTGGGCATCGCCGCGCGCGGCGGCGACCTGACGGCGGCGCGGGCCAGCGTCTACGGCGCGATCGGAACGGCCCCCGGGCAGATCGGCTTTTCGGGAATGCACTTCAGAAACGACATTGGAATGCGAGGAGAAGCATGAGCATCGACGTGGCGATCATGATGGGTTCGAAATCCGATCTGGAAGTCCTGCGGCCGGCGGCCAAGGTCTTGACGGCCCTGGGCCTCAAGATCGAGGTGCGGGTCCTGTCGGCGCACCGCACGCCGGCCGAGACGGCCGCCTTCGTGCGCGACGCCTCGGCGGGCGGTTGCAAGGTGTTCATCTGCGCCGCGGGCGGCGCGGCCCACCTGGCGGGCGCCGTGGCGGCCCACACCCTGAAGCCGGTGATCGGAGTGCCGATCCCCGCCGGCTCGCTGGGTGGGCTCGACTCGCTGCTGTCGACGGTGATGATGCCGCCCGGCATGCCGGTGGCGACGGTCGCCGTGGGCGGGGCCGAGAACGCGGGGCTGCTGGCCGCGCAGATCATCTCGCTCTCCGATCCGGCGCTGGCCAAGAAGGTCGAGGCCGAGCGCCAGAGCCGCCGCGAGAAGGTGCTTGCCTCGGACGCCGAGGTGAAGGCGGAGTTTGCCCGCACCTGAGGAGACAGCCGCGGTGGCCCACGCCTTCCCCGAGGAGATCGTCTTCGCCGCCGAGGCGCTGCGCCGAGGCGAGGTCGTCGCCTACCCGACGGAGACCTTCTACGGCCTGGGTGTGAACGCGCTGGACGAGCTGGCGCTGGCGCGGCTGCGGCAGCTGAAGGGGCGGGGCGCCGAGAAGGCGATCTCGATCCTGGTCAGCGACGTCGAGATGCTGGGGCTGGTGTGCAAGGCGCCGTCGCCGCTGGCCCGGCGTCTGATGGCCAAGCACTGGCCGGGGGCGCTGACGCTGGTGCTGCCGGCGCGCGCGGGGCTGCCCGCGCCGCTGGTGCAGGACGGCTGCGTCGCGGTGCGCGTGTCGTCGCACCCGACGGCGCAAGCGCTGGTGACGGCGTTCGGCGCGCCCGTGACGACGACCAGCGCGAACCGCGCCGGCGAGCCGCCCGCCTCGACGCCCGAAGCGGTCGAGGAGGTGTTCGAGGGCCGTTGCCGGGTCCTGCACGCGGGCTCGACCCCGGGCGGCTCGGCCAGCACGGTGGTGCGCATTCGCGGCGGCAAGATGGAGATCCTGCGTCAGGGCGCCATCCAGCCCGAGGCAGAGTGACGCCGCTTGAGGTGAACGCGCCGGGACCTGCCGCGCCGGAGGTCGCCGCCGCTCCGGCGGCAGGTCCGGGCGACATCACCGTCGATACGCTGTACCGCGAGCGCGTGACGTTGTTTCAGCCGGCGCGGGGGTATCGCGCCAGCCTGGATCCCGTGCTGCTGGCGGCGTTCGTGCGGCCCCCGTTCGGCCGCTTCGCCGACCTCGGCAGCGGCACGGGCGCCGTGGCGTTCTCGCTGCTGGCGCGCGATCCGGTGGCCTCGGGGGTCGCCATCGAGCTGCAACCGCGGCTGGCCGAGCTGGCGCGGCGAGGGTCGGCGCGCAACGGCTTCGACGCGCGGCTGTCGGTCGTGGAGGGGGACGTGAGGCGCCTGGTGGCCGGGGCGCTGCCGCGGGCCGCCTTCGATCTGGTGGCCAGCAACCCGCCGTTCCGGGCGCTGGCGGGGGGGTTCGTGTCACCCGACCAGGAGATCGCGCGCGCGCATCACGAGGTGACGCTGACGCTGGCCCAGTGCCTGGACGCGGCGGCGGCGCTGCGGCGCCCGAACGGCCGCATCGCGATGATCTTCCTGGCCGCGCGCACCGGCGAGCTGCTGAGCGGCCTGACCGCGCGCGGCCTGGCGGCGCGGCGCTTGCGCTTCGTGCACCCGACGCTGGACCAGCGGGCCTCGCGCGTGCTGGTCGAGGCGACGGGGGCGGGCGCGGGGACACCGCCCTGCGAGGTGGAAGCGCCGCTGGCGCTGCGCGGCCCGGCCGGCCACAGCGAAGAGGTCCGGCGCATGCTCGGCGAGGTGTGACGGCGTCCGCTTGGCCGCTTTTCACCAGGCGATCCGCCGGGGCGGTTGAGGTACGCTAGCCGCGTGGTGAGCCAGATCATGCGGAATTTCGGGCGATTTTTTCTGTTCGGCGCGCTGGTGAGCGTGCTCGCCTCCGCCTGCAACGGCGGCGGCGACGGCCAGAGCGGCGTGTTGATCGTCGTCGACGGGCACGGCCTGACCCAGGCCCAGCTGGCCAGCGTCACCGACGTCTGGATCTACATCGACGGGGACGGCGACGGGTCGCGCATGCAGTACGACTTCAAGGTGATGGGGCTGCCGACGGGGACGTATCAGTACAAGTACCGCCCTCGCAACCGCACCGGGAAGCTGACCATCACGGGCGAGCTGCACGCGAAGACGGCCGCGACGGACATGATCATCGCCACGAACCTGACCAGCGTCGAGATCCACATGGGCAACCAGGTGATGGCCACGATCATGCTGTCGGGGACGACGGGGGCCGGCGGCGCGGGGGGCGCGGCGGGTGGTCTGGCAGGCGGCGCGGGGAGCGCTGGCCTGGGGGGCGCCGGGGGCGCGGCCGGGAACGGCGGCGCGGCCGGGGACGGTGGCGCGGGGGTGGCGGGCGGCACGCCCGGCAGCGGTTCCGGTGGGGCCGGCGCCACGGGAGGCGCGGGAGGCAGCGGCGGGCCCGGCAGCTGCGCCGGCGTCACGGCGTGCAGCCTGCAGACGTCCGACGGCTGCTGCCCCGGCTTCTGCACGGGCGCGACCGATGTCGACTGCGCCGTGTGTGGAAACGGCGTCGTCGAGCAGGGGGAGACGTGCGATCCCCTCACCAGCTGTCCGGCCACGTGCGCCCCGAAGGCCTGTCAGCTGTTCAGCGTCGCGGACGCGGGGACCTGCCGGGCGACCTGCGTCGCGGCGGGCCTGCAGACCCATTGCGCCAGCGGCGACGGCTGCTGTCCGTCCGGCTGCACCACCGCCACCGACTCCGATTGCCAGCCCGGCTGCGGGAATGGCGTGCTCGACGGGACCGAGACCTGCGACGTCGCGCCGGCGGGCGTGCTGTGCTCGGCCATCACGTGCGACGACAAGGACGCCTGCACCGTCGACTCGCGGCTGGGGATGGACGCCGCCTGCAACGTGTCGTGCGCGCACAGCCAGATCACGGGCTGCACCGCGGGCGCCCGCGACGGCTGTTGCGCGCCGGGGTGCAACGCCACGAACGATCCGGACTGCGCGGTCGTCTGTGGAAACGGCGTGGTCGAGGCGCCCACCGAGTCGTGCGACACCGGTCTGGCGGGAAGCTGCCCCACGGCCTGCGCGCAGGCCGCCTGCGTGTTGCCCGACCTGGTCAACGCGGGGACGTGCAAGGCCGCGTGCGTCGATCAGGGGCGCCGGCAGACCAGCTGCATCCTGGCCGCCAAGGACGGCTGCTGCCCGTCCGGCTGCAACGCCGCCAACGATGCCGATTGCACGGCCGTCTGTGGGAACGGCGTGCTGGAGCCGGGCGAGACCTGCGACGCCACGCCGGCGACCCCGACCTGCACCAGCATCTCGTGCGACGACAAGAACGCCTGCACCACGGACAGCACCGGCGGCAGCGCGCGCACCTGCAACCTCACGTGCACGAACACACCCATCACGGCCTGCGTCGACGGCGACGGCTGCTGCGCCCCGGGCTGCACGGGGTTGAACGACAGCGACTGCGCGCCCCCGAACGACAGCTGCGCGAACGCGCTGGACATCAGCGCGGGCGGCGACTTCGCGTTCAGCCTGTTCAACGCGAAGACCGACTTCGGTTCGACCAGCACGCTGAAGTGCGGCCTGGGAGCGGGGGGCGACGTGTTCTTCACGTTCACGCTGCCCACCAGCCCGACGGGCGCGGCGCCGCCCCAGTACTACGGGTACTTCGACGTGTTCGACGCCAGCGGGAACGCGGTGAACGTCGCGCTCGAGCTGTACGCGGGCAGCTGTCAGACGGCGAGCCCGGGAAATCCCACCGACTGCGCGGCGCCGGCGACCGGCCAGCAGGCGTGCGGGACGGCGGCCGGCTGGCCGCGCATGACGCCGGCGAACAACCTGACGGCCGGCACGCAGTACATCCTGGTGGCGCGTCTGGCCAGCGGCACGCCGGCGCGCTACACGCTACGCTTCCACCGCGTGCCGCAACCGTGCGTGACCGCCGGGTTGTTGGCGACCGACGGAGCGAAGATTGTGCCCACCACGTGCACCGGGAACAATCCGGTGGCGACGGCCGACCAATATGGCCTGGTATGCGCTTCGGCAACCGTGGTGAACGAGCTGAATTACTACATTTTCAAATGCCCGGGGCCGGGGATCTCCGTGACCACCTGTGATGGCCGCACCGGCCCGAACGACACGGTGATCGAGGTCAGCCGGGGAAGTGTCAACTACAATGTCACGACCGGGAAATGCTCACTAACCTCGACGGCGGCTCAGGTATGCAACGACGACAGCTCCGCGTGCACGAACAGCACGAAGAACTCCACTGTGACGAACGTCGACCGCAGCGAGCGGGGGCTGTTCGTAGTCAATGTAGGTTCGATCGGCCAATGCTCGAACGTCGGGCTCACGACGAGCCTGATCCCGTGATGACGGCGCGCCCGGACCGCTGGCGACAGGGCGGGCGGATGGGCTGCGCGCTGGTGGCGCTCTCGCTGGCGCTGTCCGTTTCGGCCTGCGACAAGCTGCTGCCCAACCGTAAACCCGGCGACGAGTCGGTCTCCGTTCCGCTCGATTCGGCGCAGGGCTCGCAGCCGACGCCCGCGCCGGTCCCGCCGAAGGTGCCGACGCCCGCGACCACGGGCGCGCACCCGGCGCCCGGGGCGCCGCCGCCCGTTCCGCCGGCGGCCGTGACCCAGAAGATGGAGATCCCGGCCGAGGCGCGGGCCCTGTCGCGCGCCTTCTCCAACGTGGCCAAGGCCATGGGGCCCAGCGTGGTGCGCATCGACGTCGAGGTGGCGCACCCCGATCGCGACGAGGAGGCGCCGGCCGGCGAGCGCCTGCCGCCCCAGCTGCGGCGCTTCTTCCAGTTCGGCGAGCCCGATCCGTCGCCGCAGCGGGGGACGGGGTCGGGCGTCGTCCTCGACGGCGCGGGCAACATCGTCACCAACCGCCACGTCGTCTCGAAGGCGACGAAGGTCAGCGTGACGCTGTCGAACGGCATGGAGCTGTCGGCCCACGTCGTCGGCGCCGATCAGCAGACCGACGTGGCGGTGGTGCGCCTGGACCGGCCCCCGGCGAACCTGACGGCGGCGCGCATCGGCGACTCGGACAAGCTGGAGGTCGGCGAGTGGGTGCTGGCGGTGGGCAGCCCGCTGGGACTGGACCAGACGGTCACCGCGGGCATCCTCAGCGGCAAGGGCCGCGTGGGCCGGCACGTCCAGATGTCCGGTGAGCGCGTGCGCAGCTACATCCAGACCGACGCGAAGATCAACCCGGGGAACTCGGGCGGTCCGCTGGTCAACCTGGGCGCCGAGGTCATCGGCATCAACACGCTGATCAACACCGGGCCGGGCGGCGCCTACGGCTTCGCCATCCCCATCAACCAGGTGAAGCGGGTGGCGCAGGCCCTGATCAAGGACGGGCGCATGCGCTACCCGTACCTGGGCGTGCTGCTCGGCGATCTGCGCGACCTGTCCGACGAGCAGCGCGCGCTGATCAGCCGCGCCGGCACGCCGCCGACCGAGGGGGCGTACGTCAGCGGCCTGACGCCGCAGAGCCCCGCCGCCTCGTCTGGCCTGCGCACCGGGGACGTGATCGTGGGCCTGGACAAGCACCGCGTGGAGAGCGCGGGAGACGTCGTCGACTACGTCTCGGACCAGGGCATCGGCAGCAAGATCCAGGTGCAGTACGTCCGCGACGGAAAGAAGGGCACCCTGGGCGTGGTGCTGGGCGAGCTGCCGAACGGCGAGTCGCCGGCGGCCCTGTCGGACGACTCCGGCTTCGGCCTGGCGCTGCAGACCCTGACGCCGCAGCTGGCGGAGTCGCTGGGCCTGCGCCGCGACATCAAGGGCGCCGCCATCGTCGAGGTGGCCGCCGGCAGCCCGGCCGAGAAGGCGAACCTGCAGGCGGGCGAGGTCATCGTCGAGATCGACCGCAAGGCGACCCCCACCGCCGAGGACGCCGAGGCCGCGCTGCGCTCGACCCGGCGCAGCAGCCACCTGCTGCGCGTGCGCGGGCCGAACGGCGCGCGTTTCGTGACGCTCGAGCGGTAGCGAGCACCGGCGCCAGAACCGGCGCGCGCGCGGTGCTGGCGTCCGCCGCCGGATCCGCTAGGTTTCCGGCCGCCGTGCCCGCTGGTCCTCGAACGCTGCAGTTTCGCCTGACGGTCTCCGCCGTCGATCGGGGCGTGGACATGAACACCAAGCTGGTGGTTCCGCGCCGCGAGGACGAGAGCATGGAGCATGTCGTGCTGCGCGTGCTGGCCTACTGCCTCTACTGTCAGGACGGACGGGGCGGCGCGCTGCGCATGGCCCCGGGGCCCGCCGATCGCGACGGCCCCGATCTGTGGTCGCATCATCTCGAGGGGCGCGCCGACGACTGGGTCATCTGCGGCGCACCGGACATCGAGGACCTGCGCTACGTCCTGCAGCACCAGCGGCAGGCGCACATTCGCGTCGTGCTGGGTTCGCCCAAGGAGCGAGAACACCTGTTCGCGGGGGTGCGATCCTTCCGGCGCACGTTGCCGGGGCTGGAGACGGTGGACATCCGCGAGATAGACCACGCGCTGCTGGAGGCGCTGGCGCGCGAGGAGCGCGAGCGACAGCGCTGGATGGTGACGCTGGTCGGTGACCACGTCTACGTGGACGCGGACGGCGTGGCCACCGACGGCGAGGTGCACGCGATCAGCGCCGCCTCGCTGGCCGGCACCGTCGGGACCGCCGCCGGGATGCCGGCCTGATGATGGCCGCCGGCGCGCTGGCGGCGGCGATGGTGGCGGCCGCGGCGGCCGCGGTGCCCGGCGCCGTCGGCGGACCGCCGCGGGCCGAGCGGTTCGCCACGCCGGAGGCGGCCGTGACGGCGGCGCTGGACGAGACGCACTTCGCGGGCGGGGTGGTGGCGTTCGGCGAACTGCACCAGACCCTGGCCACGGCCCGGGTGCCCTCCGCGCTGAAGCGGTTCACGGAGCAGATCTTCCCCGGCCTCGCCGCCCGGCTGTCGCAGCTGGTGGTCGAGACCTGGATGACCACCGGGGCCTGTGGCGAGGCCGAGAAGGCCGTGACCGCCGAGGTGCAGAAGACCACCGAGCGCCCCGCCCAGACCGAGACGGAGATCGAGACGCTGCTGCGGCTGGCCCATGACCGCGGCGTCCGGCCCGGCATCCTGACCATCGGCTGCCAGGACTACCAGGCCATGCGCGCCGGCGGCGGTGTCGACTACGACCGCACGCTGCGGGTGACCGCGGGCGCGCTGGAGACCGCCATCGCGCGGGCGTTGCGGGCGGCGGCCACCACCTCCGGCATGGCCGGCCCGCGCCTGGTCGCCGTCTACGGGGGCGCCTTGCACAATGATCTTCATCCCGACCCCGCGCTGGCCGCGTACAGCTTTGCCGCGGCCGCAATGCAGGCCACGCTGGGCCACTACGTCGAGGTGGATCTGGTGGTGCCCGAGTACGCCGAGACGAGCGCGGCGGTGAAGGCCCAGAGCTGGTGGCACCCCTATCGGGTGGCGCGGCGTCCGGGCGCGACCGTCCTGGTTCGCCGCGATTCGCGGTCGTTCGTGGTGATTTTTCCAGGCGCGACCTCGCAGAAGCCCGCCCCGTCCGGCCGTCCATCGACCGGTCGATGATCCCGGCGCCACGCAGTCGCGGCACGGGTGCCGCAGCAATGTTGCTATTCGGTGGTTACATCCGGATGGCCGCCTGATAGCCTCCGGCCGTCGCCATGGTCGTCATCCTGATGGGGGTATCAGGCAGTGGAAAGACCACCATCGGCGCGCGTCTTGCCCAGGATCTGGGCTGGCGCTTCCTGGACGCCGACGACTTTCACCCCGCCGAGAACGTCCGGAAGATGACGGACGGGCAGCCGCTGACCGAGCAGGACCGCGCGCCGTGGATCGAGCGTCTGCGTCGCGAGATCACGGCGGCGCTGGCGTCGGGCGAGAGCATCACGCTGGCCTGCTCGGCCTTGAGCGCGGCCAGCCGCCGCATGCTGGCCGTCGATCCGGCGCAGGTCCGCTTCGTCTACCTGAAGGGCTCGCCGGAGCTGATCCGGCAGCGCCTGCGCAACCGCTCGGGGCACTTCATGCGGGAGGCGATGCTGGCCAGCCAGTTCGCCGCGCTCGAAGAACCGAGCGAGGCGCTGGTGGTGGACATCGACGATCGCCCGGGCGCCATCGTCGACAAGATTCGCCGCGAGCTGAACCTGTGACGGCCGGGCGCGCCCGCCGGGGCCGTCGGGGGTCTCGAGGTCCGCGCCGCCGTCGGGGTCAGCTCGGCTTGTAGACGATCTCGGCGACGGTCAGCCGCCGCGTGCCGGCGTGCCACTTCACCACCACCTCGTCGTCCAGCGTCTTGCCCAGCAGGGCGCGACCGACCGGTGACTTCCAAGAGATGTCGCCCGCCGCCCCGTCCACCTCGTCCTGACCGATGATGCGGTACACGTGCGCTTCGCCCTCGTCGTCCTCGACGGTGACCGTGGCCCCGAAGAACACGCGGTCGGTGCGGGTCTGGGCCATGGGGTCGACCACCTGGACGTCGTCCAGCCGCTTCGACAGGAAGCGCAGCCGGCGATCGATCTCGCGCAGCTGGCGCTTGCGATAGATGTACTCGGCGTTCTCCGAGCGATCGCCCTCCGCGGCGGCGTCGGCCAGCGCGCCCACCACTTCGGGCCGCTTCTTCGTGCGCAGGAACGTCAGCTCGTCCGTCATCTTTCGAAAGCCGGCCGGCGTGATGTAGTTGATCTCTTTCGGGCGCGGCGGCGCGCCCGGGGGGGGCGGGGCGGATCCGCCGGCCGGCGAGCGTGATGGGCGGGCGGGGCGGGCGCGGAAGGGCATGGAGAGACCCTACCTTTAACACCCAGGGTTTTGCGCGCGAAGCCCCCGCGACGGGCTCCGTCGTTGTAGGATGTGCGCCGCTTCCATGAAGCGTATCGCGGTGCTGACCAGCGGGGGCGACGCCCCCGGTATGAACGCCGCCATCCGGACGGTCGTCCGGATGGGGATCAGCGAAGGCTGGGAGGTGTTCGGTATCCACAACGGCTACGCCGGCCTGCTGGAGGAGAAGCTGGGTCCCCTGGGGGCGCGCGACGTGGGCGGCATCCTGCACCGGGGCGGCACCGTGCTGGGCAGCGCGCGCTTCCCCCGCTGGAAGGAGCTGGCCGTGCGCGAGCAGGCCCTGGCCAACCTGAAGGCACACGCGATCGAGGGCCTGATCGTGATCGGCGGCAACGGGTCGCAGACGGGCGCCTGGGCCCTGGCACAGATGGGCTTTCCCGTGGTGGGCGTGGCCTCGACCATCGACAACGATCTGTCGTGCAGCGAGATCACCATCGGCGTCGACACGGCCCTGAACATCGCGCTGGAATCGATCGATCGCCTGCGCACGACGGCGTCCTCTCACAAGCGGGCCTTCGTGGTCGAGGTGATGGGCCGCAACTGCGGCTACCTGGCGCTGATGGCCGGCCTGGCCGGGGGCGCCGAGGCCATCCTGGTGCCCGAGGCCGAGGTCAACCTGGACCACGTCGCGTCGGACCTGCAGGGGGCCTGGTCGCGCGGCAAGCAGCATGCGCTGGTGGTGGTGGCCGAGGGGGCCAAGCCGAACGCCGCCGGGCTGGTGAAGCACTTCGAGGGGAGCCGCGGGCTGCTGGGCTTCGATCTGCGCGCCACCATCCTGGGGCACGTGCAGCGCGGCGGCGTGCCGGGCGCGTTCGACCGCCTGCTGGCGACGCGCCTGTCCGCCGGCGCCGTGGAACGGCTGCGCGACGGCGAGCACGGCTGCCTGGTCGGTCTTCTGGGAGGGGAGGTGCGGTCCACGCCGTACGAGGTGGTCATGCAGACGACGAAGACCATCGACTTCAACCTCCTGCAGCTGGCGCGCGTCCTTGCCGTCTAGTGAAATGGGAACCCTGGGAGGGTTCCCAAACCCTCCCGCGACGACCCAGCTCGGCGAAGCCGATCTGGGTCAACGCGACGAGATGGGATCCCTGGGAGGGTTCCCAAACCCTCCCGCGACGACCCAGCTCGGCGAAGCCGATCTGGGTCAACGCGACGAGATGGGATCCCTGGGAGGGTTCCCAAAC
>Ga0105240_10002189_pt1 | contig 31899 bp, 24 predicted proteins | sample KBSC54metaG_FD_80426 | JGI IMG/M metagenome (GOLD analysis project Ga0105240, IMG submission 80426) | Corn rhizosphere microbial communities from Kellogg Biological Station, Michigan, USA - KBS C5-4 metaG | ecosystem: Host-associated > Plants > Roots > Rhizosphere > Soil | place: Michigan, USA... | reverse complement strand
CCGCCCGATCCCCGTCCCAGAGGGACGGCCGGAAATAGCCCAATGCTTTAGCATTGGGTGGGTGGGTGGGTCGTCGGAAGACCGACCCGTCCCGAAGGGACGGCCGAAGCCCCGCGAAACAATGATCGCCAAAAACTCACGGGGTTGGTGTACGGCCCTCAATACCTGCGCGGGAATAAATTTTTAACCCGTAACGGCGTCAAGCCTCTACTACCTGTCCTCCGTCAGGGTCTCAGATTTTTGAGCAGAAGTCTACCCAGGGCAACTGGACACAGACTGTCCAAGTCATAAAAAAAAGACAAAGACAAGACTTTTTAGCTTGGATCACCGAACAAGAAGAGGTTTCGAGTTGAAGGGGCAAAATCCCGGTGGAATCGGCGCGCCTCCACCAGGACCGGAAAGGGTTGCGTGTTACCAACCAGTAACCTAACCGACACATTCCTGTAACAAAGGTTCGCCAACGTATGGTTGTCAGAGGAAAAACTAACGACGTAACTCATGAAATATACGACGACCCGTAAATTACTGACTTCGACCGCCCTGGTCTCGCTGACCTTCGCTGCCACCGCCCAGACGCCCTCGGCTGATGCGCTGATCAATAAGCTCGTCCAGAAAGGCGTCCTGACGGAGAAGGAAGGGAAGGAACTCCTGGTTGAGGATATTTCCACCAACCAGCCCAGCGCTTCCAAATGGAGAATTAGTAATGCCATCAAGGATATCGGCCTTTTCGGCGACGTTCGCTTCCGTTACGAGTACCGCGCCGCTGACAATGCGCCGGGGTCGGGTTCGACCAAAGATGATTACACCCGCGAACGGTTTCGCTATGCGCTCCGGGTGGGGATCAAAGGGGACTTGTTTGATGATTTTTATTATGGGTTGCGGGTGGAGACTTCGAGCAACCCGCGTTCGCCCTGGATCACGTTTGGCGATGACAGTAGCCCCACGCCATTCGCCAAAAACAGCGACGGCCTGAACCTCGGCCAGGCGTACCTGGGCTGGCGACCCACCGACTGGTATGAAATGACCGTCGGCAAAATGCCCAACCCCCTCTATGTGACCGCCATGGTCTGGGACTCGGACCTGAACCCGGAAGGCGCGGTGGAAAAGTTCAAGCTCTCTCTCAGTCCCCAGGTGGATCTCTTCGCCAATTTCGGCCAGTTCATTTATCAGGACACCAACCCCGACACCGCCTTTCCTTCGAGCGATACTTTCCTGCTCGCGTGGCAGGTCGGCGCCAGTGCCAAATTTACCAAGGACCTGTCCGCCAAAGTCGCCCCCGTAATTTACAATTACACCGGGGTCGGACAAAACAACGGCTTGAATAACGCTTATACCGGCCAGGGCCTGAACGGAATTAACGTCGGGGCCGCCACCCTTAATTCAGCTCAGTTCAACCAGACCGGCATCAATGACCTGCTGGTGTTGGAGGTGCCGGCGGAGCTAAACTACAAGGTGGGGAAATACGGCGCACGTCTGTTTGGTGACTTCGCCTACAACTTTTATGGCGATGATCGGGCACGAGCCGCCGCGACCGCCGCCGGGCCAGCGATCCTGCCGCACGCGTTTACCGGCCACAACAAGGCTTACCAGGCCGGCGTCGCTTTTGGCAACCTGGGCCTGGTCTACGGCCAGACCTCCAAGAAAAACACCTGGGAAGCCCGCGCCTACTTTCAACACATCGAGCAATACGCACTGGACGTGAATATGATCGATTCCGACTTCTTCGAGGGTCGAGCCAACCTGGAAGGGGTTTACAGCGCCTTCGCCTATAGTTTCACCGATTCAATTATCGGCACCGTCCGGTACGGTTATGCCAACCGAATTGATAAAGAACTTGGGACGGGTGGAGTCAACCCCGATATCCCGGTGCTGAACCCGATTAAAAACTATCACTTAGTTCAACTCGACTTGACCTGGAGATTCTAGTTTATGAGGACTAAAACTCTCTTTTTTGCTTTAACCGTTACCGGGGCCGCGTTGGCGGGACCGCGCCTTGCCTGCGCTCAAATGCTGATTAACGGGGCGGGCGCCACGTTCCCCAATCCGCTCTATTCCAAATGGTTTAATGAGTACGCAAAGGTGGATCCTTCTGTGCGCTTTAATTACCAATCGATCGGCTCGGGTGGGGGCCAAAAACAAATCCTCGCCCAAACTGTGGATTTCGGAGCGTCCGACGGTCCGATGAGCGACGACAACTTGGCCAAAGCTCCCGGCAAAATCCTGCATATCCCGACGGTGGCCGGAGCTGTGGTGGTCACTTACAATCTGCCCGGCGCCCCCAAGCTTCACCTCGATGGAACCACCATCGCCGACATTTTCCTGGGGAAGATTACCAAGTGGAATGACCCGCGCCTGAAAGGCTTGAACCCCGGCGTGAGCCTCCCGGATACCGACGTGGTGGTGGTCCACCGTTCTGACGGAAGCGGCACCAGCTATATCTTTAGCGACTACCTGACCAGCGTGAGCCCGGAATGGGAAAAGCAAGTCGGGCGCAATACGTCGGTGAAGTGGCCGACCGGGCTCGGAGCCAAAGGCAACGAAGGTGTGGCGGGCCAGGTGAAACAACTGCCCGGCACCATCGGGTACGTTGAATTAGCTTATGCACACCAGAACAACTTGCCGGTTGCCGACTTGAAAAACAGTTCCGGAAATTTCATAGCCCCATCCGTAGCCTCCGTGACTGAGGCGCTGGCTTCGGCCAAAATTCCTGAGGATTTTAGATTTTCCATGGTCAATCCTCCCGGGGAAAAAGCCTATCCCATCGCCGGTGCCACCTGGCTGCTGGTTTATGAAAATCAAAAAGATCCGGCAAAAGGTAAGAAACTTGTCGAGTTTCTTGACTGGGCGATGACCAAGGGCGAGCCAATGGCGTCGTCTCTGGACTACGCACGGCTGCCCGAAGGTCTCACTCAGCGGGTCATCGAACGCATCAAGACCATCCAATACTAAATCGGGGGGGCGGCGACGCCCTCTTGGCTTTGCCTGCATTCAAGGCGCATGATGAATTTTACCTCGGAGTCAAAGGGCTTCCGGCGTGGCGGAAAGCTTCTTGGTGGCGCAGCAGGCGATCGCTTGTTCAAGCTGCTCACCTTGTCCATGGCGCTGTCGGTTTTCGTCCTCATCGGGTTGATCGGATTCGAACTGGCGAAGGGTTCGCGCCTGGCGTTGACGAAGTTTGGCTGGCATTTCCTCGTGAGCTCCGATTGGGATCCGGTGAACGAACAGTTTGGGGCGCTTCCGTTCATTTTTGGCACCCTCGTCTCTTCCGGCATCGCCCTGGCCATCGCGGTTCCCTTCAGTATTGCCACCGCTGTTTATCTGACCGAGATCGCTCCGCCCCGGGTTTGCCAGGTCCTGACGTTGTTCATCGAATTGCTCGCAGCCGTTCCGAGTGTCATTTTGGGCCTGTGGGGGATTTTCGTAATGGTGCCGTGGTGCCGCGAGCACCTTTTCCCTTCGTTGCGGAGCGTCTTCGGGTTTATTCCGATCTTTAAAGGACCTATCTATGGAGTGAGCCTGCTCGCCGGAGGCATCATTCTTGCCATCATGATCCTGCCCATCATCACCTCGGTGTCGCGTGAAATCCTCCGTTCCGTGCCCGGATTGCAGCGCGAGGCGGCGTATGCCCTGGGTGCCACAAAATGGGAGGTGACCCGGATCGCCGTGTTGAGCTATGCCAAAAACGGGCTGTTCGGGGCGGTGATTTTGGGGCTGGGCCGGGCCTTGGGAGAAACCATGGCGGTGACCATGGTGATAGGCAACCGCCCGGAGATTGCCAAATCCTTGTTCGCCCCGGGTTACACGCTGGCCAGCGTGGTGGCCAACGAATTCGCTGAGGCCACCACGGATCTGTATCTCAACTCCCTGTTTGAAATCGGGTTGGTCCTCCTGGGGGTGACCGTGGTGGTCAATGCGCTCGCGCAACTGCTTCTGAAAACGTTCGCCGGAACAGCGGTTTCACCGCAGAACTAAGCTCATGGACGGCACCTATCATCGCTGGCGCAAGTTCAAGAATACGTTCATGCAAGCGTTGACGTGCTTGTGCGCGGTCCTGGTTGTGTTTCCGCTCGGCTTGATTTTTTACCACGTGCTCACGTCCGGGGTGGGTTCGGTGAATTGGGCCTTTTTCACGCAGTTACCCAAACCCGTCGGGGAGTTGGGGGGCGGTATGGCCAACGCCATTGTCGGAACCTTTGAGCTGCTGGGTTTGGCCGCCGTTCTGGGCGTGCCGGTGGGGATTTTGGGAGGCATCTTTCTGAGCGAGTATGGCACCACCCGACTGAACTGGTGGGTCCGTTTCGGGGCGGACGTTTTGAATGGCGTGCCCTCGATCACCTGGGGCATGGTGGTTTGGGCTCTCGTTGTGGTGCCGATGAAAACCTTTTCTGCCTGGGCCGGAGGCATCGCCCTGGGCATGATCATGGTCCCCCTCGTCATGCGCACCACCGAAGAGGTGCTGCGCCTGGTGCCTGGCGGCTATCGCGAAGCCTCCCTGGCTCTCGGGATCCCCCACTGGCGCACCGTGCTCCAAATCGTGGTTCGCACCGGGGTCAAGGGCATCGTTACGGGCACGCTGCTCGCGCTGGCGCGGGTGGCGGGCGAAACCGCCCCCTTGCTCTTTACCGCCTTGGGAAATCAGTTCTGGAACCACCGCCTTTCCGACCCGATCGCCGCAATTCCGGTGCAGATCTTTGACTATGCCAGGTCGCCCTACGAGGACTGGCACCGGCAAGCCTGGGCCGGGGCGTTGGTCTTGCTCCTGTTGGTGGCCCTGATTAATGTAACTGTGCGCGGGCTAACCCGCGATCGATTTTCGACAAGAAGCTAGGCCGCGTCATGACCTCTGGAGCCACTGAACCACCGAAGTTGACGGTGCCGCCGGCGAAACCTTCTAACCAGGGCGCTGCGGACGCCGGCCGGGATACGCTCGAGCCGGCGATCAGCGCCCGCGATCTCTCGATCTTCTTTGGCACTCACCAGGTGCTCAAGCGTGTCTCCATCGATATCCCCGCACGCGCGGTGACCGCCATCATCGGACCAAGCGGGTGCGGCAAATCGACTTTTTTGCGGGCGCTGAACCGTATGCACGAGTTGGTGCCCACCGCGCGAATGGAAGGCCAAATCAGGTTGTTCGGCGAAGACATCTACGCCCGGGACATTGAGCCGGTCGTTGTGCGTCGCCGCGTGGGCATGGTTTTTCAGAAATCAAACCCGTTCCCCACCATGTCCATCGCGGACAATGTGACCGTCGGCCTGCGGCTCAATGGGATGGCCCGGGGTTCCATGCTGTCCGAGCACATGGAAAAAGCTCTGATCATGGCGGCGCTGTGGGATGAAGTTAAAGACCGCCTGAACGCCCCCGCGACCAGCTTGTCCGGCGGACAACAGCAGCGCCTGTGCATCGCCCGGGCCCTCGCCGTGCGCCCGGAAGTCTTGCTGATGGACGAGCCAGCCTCGGCACTCGACCCGCTGGCCACGGCGCGAATTGAGGACTTGATCCTCGAGCTCAAGAGGGACTACACCATCGTCATCGTCACGCATAACATGCAGCAGGCCGCTCGTATCTCCGATCAGACGGCCTTTTTCTATCTGGGTGATTTGATCGAGTTCGGATCCACTTCGAAAATTTTCACCAGTCCCTCGAAGCGGCAGACGGAAGACTATGTTACGGGGCGGTTCGGATGAAAAAGTGATCTATGGTACATTTTGACCAGGAATTGGCGCTGCTAAGGAACACGTTACTCACGATGGCGAGCCACGCGGAATCCTCCGTTAAGCAGGCCATCCGTTCCCTCGAGACCCGCGATTACGACCTCGCCCTCCTTGTGCGGAGCGAGGATTCAGTTATCGACCGGTTTGAAGTGGAACTGGACGAAATGGCAATTCAACTGTTGGCCAAGGCACCTCTAGCGAGTGATCTCCGACTCATCGCGGTGACGATGAAGATCTCACAAAACCTCGAACGCGTCGGCGATGAGTCGGCCAAGATCGCCAACCGTTCGCGTGACTTGAGCCAGGAGCCTCCGCTGCGGCTCACGGCTGAAATCCCCCGGCTGGCCGACCTCGCGCTGGCGATGCTCAAAAACGCGTTGGATTCATTCGTCGCCCGCGACCCCGCAGCAGCCCGCGCCCTCATCCCCCAGGACAAACAGGTCGACGCCCTGAATAAAGAAATCCATCGCCAACTCGCCGACCAAATGATCGCCAGCCCGGACACGATCACCCGCTGCCTCAACCTCATGGTCGTCGCCAAAAGCCTCGAACGCATCGCCGACCATGCCAAGAATGTCGCCGAAGAAGTGGTGTTTCTCTGTGAAGCCGAGGATATCCGCCACACAGGTCAAGGGGCTGGGCAACCCCTGCCGGGCCGGCAGCCGCCTTGAGGTTCGTCTTGGATTGGGCGGTTGTCTTTAACTCCGACCACCCTCGGAAGCGGCTCGGCCCTTGGGCCAAAGCATCTCTAAAGGATTTGATCCGGGACAGCCGTTCGTAGGAAGCTGGGTGACCGATGCCAATACCACCGGACAGCTTTTCATCTGAGGCGGTCAAGTTCCGGGTCATGCGGGGGGCTGACCTGCCCGGTGCGGATAAGTTGCGCCGACTGGCTGGGTGGAACCAAACCTTGGAAGATTGGCAACGCCTGCGGTCGCTGGAGCCGGCTGGGTGCTTCGTGGCTTTGCACGGCCAGACCGTGGTGGGAACGGTCACCACCACGACCTATGGCACCGAGTTAGCCTGGATTGGCATGATGCTGGTTCACCCGGAGCATCGCCGGAAAGGCATTGCCACACAGATGATGGAGCTCGCCCTGGGCTACTTGAAGACTCGCGGCATTCAATGTGTTAAGTTGGATGCCACCCCGGCGGGCCGTCCCCTCTATGAAAAGCTGGGCTTCGCCCTGGATTCGAACCTGACCCGCCATCGTCGTGTTGCCGTCGACGAACACACCACGAGTTCCCTCCCCCAACCCGATCCGCCTGGGGACAAACGAGAGATCGCCCCCGCGCTCGAGGGTTTCCGTGGTTCAGATCATGAATGTTCGTCCAGGCGAGATCTCCTCGTGGATCCGCCGAGGGATCTCCGACCAAATGACTGGCCCGCTGTGGAGGACATCGATGCGGCTGCGTTAGGCGCGCGTCGCTCGCCGTTGCTGTGCGCCTTGGCTCGTGACAGCTTGAGGGCGTTGGTATGGCCCCCCGATGGACCTATATCCGGCTGGGGTCTGTTGCGCGCCGGCTCCACTGCGGATTACCTCGGGCCCGTCGAGTGTCTCACTGACGAGGCTTTCACGGCCTTGTCTTGGTTACTGGTCCGTTCCGCCGCCACACGGAATGTGATTTGGGATGTGCCCGATGACCATCTGCTCGCGCGGAATACCGCCCAAGCTTTAGGCTTTGCCCCAGTTCGTCCTCTGACCCGAATGTATTGGGGAGCCAAAATCAGTCCTCCCGCACCTCAGACGTTGTTTGCGATCGCCGGACCGGCAGTGGGATAAGAGCTTCCAACCTCCCGGCGCCTCCCTTAAATTGTGGCCCATGCCGGCTTACATTATTGCCAGAGTTGAAGTGACGGACCCCTCGCGTTACCAGGAATATACCAGGCTTACTCCGGGCGCCATCGCCCGCTTCGGAGGCAAGTTCATCGTGCGTGGTGGAAAAACGGTGACCCTCGAGGGTGAATCCGAGTCACGCCGAATGGTGGTTATAGAATTTCCGACCCTCGAACAAGCGCAGGCGTTTTATGACTCGCCTGATTACCGGGCCGCGAGAGAGGTCCGAAAGGGGGCCGCCATCGCACAGTTCCTGGCAGTCGACGGCGTGCCGGCTTGATGAACGGCTTCTGTCTCTGTCGTCCAAGTCCTGACCGTGAAGCCGATCAAGCGCGATCTCATCAACAGCGATCGGAGCGAGACGCGCCTTGCGCTTCGGTCGGCGCTCCCGATCAAGCCGGCCGTTTGGGCGCGGTTCCGCTCCCCCCTCTTTAGCTGAGGAAGGGTCTGCCTTGAAAACCACCGTCGCCTGGATTGAGAGCACCGGCGCCTGGGCACCCTGGTGGTTCCTGGCTTTGTTCATCGCTGCTTCGTTGCTGATGATTTGGCGGCTCGAAGCCATGAACGCCAGCGGGGTGGAAGGCACGGTCCTGGGCACCTTGGTCATGCCCTACTGTTCGGGCATGGGCAACCTGATCTTCGCGTTTGTGCTCGGGGCAAAAGGAGGACCCGGCTCCGATGTGCTCACGAATTGCCTCGTCAATAATGTGACCAACCTCACCCTGTTAATCGGCCTGCCCACAATTCTTTGGGGGATGAACCTGACGCCGAAGGATAAATCAAAGCCCGCCAAGAAGAAGAAACGCAAACCGGATCAACAGCACAAAGTGCATCGCCTTTCCTTACTGCTGACACTGACGGCGGTGCTCTTTTTTACCGGGGTGGTCTGGGCGATGGCCAGGCACGACCGCCTCGATTTTTTCGACGGCCTGGTGCTGGTTGGCCTCTTTCTTTTCTGGCAATGCTTTCACGTGTTCGACGTGCTCCGGAGCAATGTCGAAAAAAATAAGAGCTTCAGTTGGATGCTGCCGATCGATCTGGCGCTGCTGGCGCTCGGTGCGTATGTGCTGTACGTGAGCACCGATTGGCTGGTAGACTGGATCTCCAAAATCCACACCGGCTTTCTCAGCGCGCGATATCTTGGCTGGCTAAGCGGCTGGCTGATGGTTCTGCCCAATGCCCTCCTGGCCTTCTACTACGGCTGGCGCGGAAGCCCCGAGGTCGTCTATACCTCACAGGTGGGTGACGGGCACATCTGTATCCCCCTCTGCATCGGCGTTTACGCTCTGTACCGCCCCATCACCGCACCGGCGTTCTTTCAGACGGGGCTGTTCATCCTGTTAGGCGCCGCCGCTGTCCATTTCATCATGGTGATGCTGTGGGGCAGGCTGCCGCGCTTCATGGGCTGGGTCCTCACCGCCGCTTACGGTGTGTTTCTCTACAAAGGCCTCATCAAGTAAGCCGCCCCGGGTTGCCGCGCGAGACCATCAGGCCCGCTCGGGGCGCCTCAAACCGTCAGAGGGTCATTGCGGAATTTTTCGCTTAAATCCGCAAACGGCACCTGCGCACTTAACCAAAGCGGGTCCTGGGTGATGCCGTCCATAGATTGGACGGTGTTGTTGCAGATCAGGAACATGTTGTCCCCAAGCGCCATGAACGACTCAAACCCCGTACCCACCCCGTGGCGGGCAAACTCGAACTCACCCGGGTTATACGTTTTCGTGAGCAAATCCGCCCGCAACGAACCCGCGTCCGTAAAAAAGTTCTGTTGGAAGCCGGCTTTTCTGGGCCCAAAGTAAGAGAGCAGGCGTCCTTTATGCTCGGCCAGCGAGATCACCGCCCATTCATCAAATACTACTTTCTTGTAACGGGCATTCATCTGCTCGGCGCATGTCTGGATCCAATTGTTTGCCTGATCGAGTGTCATATCAATCTGTAAAACTCACCAAAAAATCAAAGCACTTCCCAGGCCAGCAAACAAGGCAATTTACCTAGCAGAATTATCATGAATGCTTTCCCGACCGAGGCTAAACTGGAGACGCGATGAACGCTGTGGCCAGCGAGATCAGGGCGACTGAAAAACGCGGACGCAAAACCCCGCTCGCGTACGTCCATACTATCGGCACGTTCCTTTTCGCAGCTCAATGCCTCCTGGTCTGCCTGAATCTGTGGCTCCCCGTGTTTGCTCATCAGTCCTGGCTCCGAACGATACTGCTCCTTTTGGCCATGCTGGTGACCTGCACCTCAATCGCCCGGGTCCTTCCAGTGCAGAACGTGTTTTCGGCCGTGGTTTTGATCATGCTCATCTCGGCTGCTGCCGGCCTGGTTCTAACCCGCCTGGGCGGCGTTCATCCCCTCTCCTCCGGAACTCCAACCGCCGCACCTCGGGCTGCGCTGAATTCTCTCTGGCTCCTGCCTTGCTTTTGGGTGGTCGTCGTTCTGAACGCGCGGGGAGTCCTTCGCTGGCTCCTGCGTCTACGCCGGGATATGCCCGCCTATGGATTTTGGCTGCTGGGCTTTGGCGCGCTCCTGGCCGTGATTTATTTTGGCCTCTGGGCACACGCGTTTGGGCTGGCTGCCCGGCCGCGGCCGGTGATTGGAATGCGGCTCTGGCATGTATTGGTCGATGCCGCCGCTTTGGCGCTTCTGGCACTGGTAATGGGAGTGGCGATCACGCCGGCTCTCATCAACAAGCGCCCTGGCCCGGCACCACCGCCGCCGGTTCATCCTCTGTGGGTCTCCGTCCTGCTTACGTTAGTTTCGTTTCTGAGTTGAAGCGCTCAACGTTTCAGCAGTATTTGGCCGAAGAGAAAGCTCCCTCGCAACCTTAAGCTTAACCCGTTTCGTCGTAATCAGCTTTACCGGCCCGAGCAGACCGGATTCGCGCAGCGCATCGTCCTTTTTCCACAGCCGCCAGCTCGTGAACGTGTACCGGCCCGCTGGGTTGGGCTGCCCTTCTTGGAGCCAGTCCGGCCATTCTTTCAGCGTTCCGTTGGCGTTGCGCTCGCTGTCCTCCGGTCGGCCTTCGTCCCCGATCATCCGGTTGGCCCAGAGATTGACGACTGCGACTTCCAGCCGGTTCTCCCCGGGGTTGAGCGCGTCGGTCACGTCCACGCGAAAGGGTGGTTTCCATAAGGTGCCCAGCGGGCGACCGTTGAGCCTTGGTTCGGCGATGATTGCCACCTTCCCCAAATCCAAATAGACCCGCTGATCCGGTCGGAGCCAACCCGCGGGGATGATCAGGGATTTAGTGTATGTGGCAGTGCCGCTAAAGTGCCTCACGCCCTCATTCTCATGCTCATGCCACGAAATCAGGTGGTCCAAAGTAATTCTCTCGGGGGCTCCCCACTTCGGCGGAAAATCTAATTGCCAGGGGCCGGTGATTTCCAGCGGCGAAGGCAAAGAATCGACTTTCACCCGGAATTGCTTCCCTTGGGCCGTTTCGGCGAAATAATCACCCGGCTGCCAAACCTCGGCTTCGACCGTTCCTTTCCCCATCCGCGCCAGGGAAATAGTCCGTGGGGCCGCGGTGTCGGGTATGGGCATCGCTCCCGCCAAACTCCCGACCTCTGCCGGCGACAGCGCTTTGTGGAGATTGTAAAACTCGCCCAGGTCACCCTGGAAAGGGGTGGAGCGGCGCCGATGTTGCACCCCGACCCCGGAATGCACGATAAAAGTGCTGCGTTGACCTTCGTGAACGAAAGCCCCGTCGAGAAACAAGCTCGGTCGCCCATCCCGATAAACCACTGCCACATGGGTCCAGTTCGTCAGCGGCGCCGCGTACACGAGCACCGGGGCAAAATAATCCGCGGTATGTTCAAACACGCAGACTCCATTAAGCCCGATGGATAACCCCGTACCGACGTGCATCGGGTTGTGGTAAACATCGTGGCCGGCTGGAGGATAAAGGGCGTCATTACGTTCCGCCGCAAACGCGCCTTTGCCAAAGTTCGACTCGGGGGGCAAAGCGATTTGGACCTCCGGCCTGGCCCATACGGCCATGGTAAACGTGTTTGTGCCGTCGGCCTCGCTCGGCGGCCATTGAGTGGAGAAAGTCCCCGGATCAATGCCGTCTCCAGCAAGCGCTGTTTGGAGCATTCTCTTTCCGTCTCGTGTGATACCAGTGATCCGCTCCGGTTCGGCTTTCGCGTCGGATCGGAACAGGACAAAAACCGAACCGAAAGGTTCCAAGCGGACGGGCAAGGTTGTCGTGTTGCCGGTCGTATCGTAGACCGCCAGTTTGTCGGTGGCGCCGGTCTCGGGCCACCATAGTTCCGGGCGCTTTGCTTGTACGCGGAAGGTGCAGAGGGCGTCCACGGTTCGCGAACTCCCGTTGGCCACAAAATAAACTTCGGCTCCCGGCACAGTGCGGTGCACATACCGCAGCCGTGCTCTGGCGAAGGCGGTGGCCGGCTCGAAATCAGGGGCTACCTGGGATGCGGCGAGAACCTCCTGCGGCGTCCGTCCCCAAATGACGCGGCCCTTGCCGAGGCGATGCTCCCCAGCCACCGTGCTGTCGCTATCACCCCAAACTTCACGCGCCATCCGGCTCAGTTCCACGTCACAGTGTGGATAATCGGAAAGGCTGGGGGACTTCACCGGCTGGCGACCAACCACTGTTGCACCCGCCTGGATCAGGCTTTTGATCTTCAAGAGCAGACGAGGGGTCATCGTCTCCTCATCGGGCAAGGCTAGAACACGGTAGGCCATGCCATCAGGCAAAACGAGTTTTCCCTGGCGAACGCTCATGCGCGCCAGCAGGGCGTTCGCGGAGCAGACGTCGAAGCTGTAGCCCACGCGCTCGCGTCCTCCCAGCGGGGCTTTCCAGTGCTGGGGAGACGTTTCCGGCGCGAGGTAACAAATGTCGGCCACGAATTTCCCTTGCTGCAACAGGTACTGGCAGCGTGCCAAATACTCGTTCCAGGCCTTGGATTGGTTCCACCACGTCTCGGTCCGCTCATAGTGCAGGCCGAACGGTCCCATCGACATCCCAGGTGGCCGATCCGGGTGGGTCCACGGTTGAAACGCATAGCGATGAATCACGAACCGGTTAATCCCTTCACAAAAGGCCCAATCCCCGTAGCTCTTAATCAGATACGGATGCCACAGCCATTTTTCCGCCGGCGAGGCTGTGAACGCTTCGGCCCCCACAATCGGCTTGCCGTTCACGTGGGCGACGGATGCCATCTCGGCGCAGCTATAATCCATCTCGTACGGCGGCAGAATCCAAAACTCCGCCATGGGTTCATCCGCCTGACTCGCGTAATCCAGATCGATGCACGGGTCGTTGTCATACCCCTCGATGGAAAGCCGCAAACCGCTTTGGCGTGCCAGCTCGTGCAAACCGCCCGTGTAATTGTCCACCAGCAAATCCGAGACGGTCTGGCGCAGGTCCCAAAGAAAGCGCTCTGATATTCCCAGGTCATCGACCACGCGACCCGTCATGACGGGCAGGAAGAGCAGGGGGTCATAACCGCGCCGACGCCGAAACTCCTCGCGGAAGTTTGCTGTCCAGTTCTGCGAACCGACCTCCCAGCTATCAACGTGAGTGGAAACCAGCGTGCCCGGTCCGAGGTCCTTAACGTCCTGGACAATGTTGCGCACAAAGTTGTCAAACACCGCCCGCACTCCTGCCTTGCTCAGCTTGTCGCATTCGAGGCCGTGCCCCCCTTGGGGAGCCGGGTGATTGTCGGTCCCGTTGCTGGTATGGCCGAAGCGCACGACGGTCCAGTTTCCGGGAGGTGCGTCCCAGGTCAGCCTGCCCTCTGGGTCCAACTGAACAGACAGGTCCATAACGCGCGATCGCTCGATGACCAACCCCGGCGCCAGGCTCGCGTAGTTTGCCTTGCCCGGAAACTCGCTGGGGCCGGGGTACTGGTTGTTGCGGACGAACATCGCCTTGGCCTTGATGTGCTCGATCCGCGCGCGCGGGCTGAGCTCCAGGCTCCGAATCGTTAAGCCTTGTAGATCCGGACTCCGGATGGGGAACTGAATCCGAAAATAGCGGGCCGTCACTTCTTTGAAATCGAGATCGAGAACGGAATCGTCCACATCAAATTCACGCACGTCCTTGAACGCCTTGCCGTCGCTGGAAGACTGCAGGATCCCATGGCAGATTTGGTCCCCGGTCAATCCCATATCGAGCACCATCTGGCGCGCCGTGTAGGGCGCCGGAAATTCGATTTGAACGAAGGACGGCTTGCCCGGCGAGGGCAACGGCACGTCCATCATGGTCGGCGCCCCGGTCTGCGCGGGCGGTGAGCTTGCCGATGTCTCTCCCTCGCCCGTGGTGAACTTGGGAGAAAAATCGGCCATTTTCAAAAAGTCGTCCGCCAGCGTCGGGAACGCCAGAACCGCGATGTCCCGGTAAAAACCCTGGAAAGCCTCCGGCTGTGGCAGGGAGCCTTCGAAGTGGCTGCCCCCACGGACCTGCGTCTCGCTCCAAACCACCTTCTGCATCGACAGCTCAGGGGTCACCCACGGGCCGCCACTCCCGCACCAACCGGGGTCGTTGTTCAGGTTCACCTGCAACCCCAATCGCCGTGCTTCGGCGCAGAGGTGCTTGAATAAATTGCGCCATTCCGGGCTGGCAAACATGACCGCACCCTTCGGTGTGCCCTGGTCCACGTCCATCACGAGCACGCCCCCAATACCCACCCGCTGCATCGCCTCCAGGTCAGCCGTGATCCCGTTGCTGCTGACGTTGCCATTCAACCAAAACGAGTAAACCCACGGCCGCGCTGAATCCGGCGGAAGAAGAAACCCGCGTTCAAGGGCTGCGCCCGGCTCACTCGCCCGGCCAAATGAGCTCAGCAGAAAAAAAAGCGCTCCGAGGCACAGTGGCCTCATGGAGCAAAGAAAACGGCTTCGCGGTCCAGCGAAGGCTCGTCGCTCTCCCGGTCCTTGTGGTTGTCCTTTCACTGTCCCCTTGCAGACGTTCGCTTCGGCTCCGTTCATCTCAACCTATCATTTCGTTTTGGGCTGCCTCGTGTCAATCCCTCGAGCAGTCGTGGTTAAGGCATGCAGGCCACCGTTCCCAATGTGCCTGGCCAGGTATCATTCGACACCCCACCGGTTCCTGATTAGGTTGGCAGCATGTCGCGTGATTACGTGTTGCACGAGTTCCGCGCGCCGGTTCATCTGCAAATTGATTATGCCCGCGAACTCAATGAACAGCAGTTCGCGGCCGTAACGGCGCCCCCGGGACCAGCCTTGGTCATTGCCGGCGCCGGATCGGGCAAAACCCGCACGCTCACCTATCGCGTGGCCTATCTGCTCGAGCAGGGCATCCCCCCCGACCGTATCCTCCTGCTGACGTTTACCAATAAAGCCGCCAAGGAGATGATGCGGCGCGTGGCGGATCTGCTCGGCCAGGAACTTACCTCCCTCTGGGGCGGGACTTTTCATGCCGTCGGAAATCGTGTCCTGCGGCAACACGCCACCGTCCTGGGCTACCAGCGGGATTTCAGTATCCTCGATCGCGAGGATGCCAAGCACTTGATCAATACCTGCGTCGCGGAGGCCGACATCGATATCAAGGCCACTCGTTTCCCGAAGGCGGAAGTTCTCGGCGAAGTGTTCTCGCTCGCCGCCAACACGCACAAATCCGTGCCCGACATTCTGCATGAGCAATATGGGTACTTCGCCCAGCTCGCCGACCAAATCGCCGGGTTGCAGACCCGTTACACCGATCGAAAGCGCTCGAGCAACGCCATGGATTTCGACGATCTGCTCGCCCTTTGGCTTCGGCTCCTCCAGCAACACCCGGAAATTCGCGAGCACTATCAACGCCGCTTCCAATTCATCCTCGTCGACGAGTATCAGGACACCAACCGGCTCCAAAGCGACCTCATCGATCTCCTCGCCGAACGGCACCATAATGTGATGGTCGTGGGAGACGACGCCCAGAGCATCTACGCCTGGCGCGGCGCCAACTTCCAGAACATCCTCCTCTTTCCCAAGCGCTACCCGGACACCAAGATCTACAAAATCGAAACCAATTACCGGAGCACTCCCGAGATTCTCAAAGTGGCTAACGCCGCGATTACCGCCAACCGCAACCAGTTTGCCAAGGAACTCGCTCCCGCTCGCAAAGCCGGCATCCGCCCCGCGCTCGTCGCCTGCGGCGACGCCTCCGAACAGGCCGCCTTCGTTGCCCAACGCGTCCTCGAACTGCGCGAGGAAGGCGGTGATCTCAATAAAATGGCCGTCCTTTACCGCTCGCACTTCCATGCCCTCGAACTCCAACTCGAGCTCACCAAACGCAACATCCCCTTCACCATCACCAGCGGGATCCGCTTCTTCGAACAAGCCCACATCAAGGACGTTACCGCCTATTTGAAACTGGTCACCAACCCCCGCGATGAACTCTCCTTCAAGCGCCTGGTCCAACTGCTGCCCGGCATTGGCGGAAAAGGCGCCGATAAACTGTGGAAACAATTTGCGTCCGAACCGGCCCCAACCGTCCCCGAGTCCGCCGACCCGAACGCGAGCCCGGGCGCGTCACCATGCGCCGTTCGCATCCAGCGCTCTCAGCCCGCGGCTCCTAAGAAGGCCCTGGTCGCCTGGGCTCAGTTCGCCGCGACGATCGCCCAACTCGAAGCCGAAGGCGTCCGCGGGAACCCGTCCCGAATGATCCGCCTCGTGGTGGAGGCGGGCTACGAGGATCATCTAAAGGAGAGCTACGATAACTATCGTTCCCGGCTCGAAGACCTCGAACAGCTCGGAATTTTTGCGCATCAATTCCTCACCATGGAAGACTTTCTCACCCAGTTGGCCCTGCTCACCAATCTGGAGGCGGAGGACGCCGGCCCCGTGGATCGCGACGATGAACAACTGCACCTCTCCACCATTCACCAGGCCAAGGGCCTCGAATTCGACGTGGTTTTCGTCATCATGCTGTGCGACGGCTTGTTTCCCTCCGCGCGTTCGCTTGAGACACCCGATGGCGAAGAGGAAGAACGCCGCCTGATCTACGTCGCGATCACGCGCGCCCGCAACGAGCTTTACCTTAGCTATCCCCTCGTGCGCGGTGGGTACGGCACCAGTGGCGATACTCTCCAACACCCATCACGTTTCCTCCGCGAGATTCCTCCTGACCTGGTCGATGAATGGAATCTGCGCCCTTACGAATAAGTGGCCATCGCGAAAGCGCGGCAGTCTCCACCCCCTTACCCGCCCGCTCCTTTCTCCGGCAATTTCTTAGCCCTGACAGTGCGGAACCCAGCCTTGAATCCGTCGAGCCTCGTCCGACATCTCCTCGCCCGGCTTAACGTAACTCCAATTCAGTGACGCCATCAAACGCCCGATATGGTCGCGGTGATAGCGAACGCCGAAGCTCCTGCGAATCAGCTTCGCAATTCTCGCGGTGGTCCACACGTCGTTCTTGTAACCATGCGCTCGGGGACCCTGGCTCAGCAGCAGCGCCAATCGACCCATGTCCCGAGCCACCAGCTTCGGCGGTCGCCCAGTGATCGGCCTGGCTTTCAAACCCGTTCTCCCATTCTGCCGATACGCCTCCCGCCAGCGAAACACCGAGCTCGCGTGACAGCCTACCCGCCGTGATACCTCGTCCAGCGACAGCCCCTGCCGCAATAAACCAATCCCCAGACGACGCCGTTCTTCCAATGACGATTGTGATCCTCGTGGTCGCATAAATTTAAAATGTCAGCTGCCCAAAACGCATGATCCGTGCCAAAATGTTTAACCTGGTGCCTCTTAGCTTTTCGCCCTGCCTATGCAGACTCCAGCGCAAATCGGTGTTGCGCCAGTACCCAATTACCTGATCCAAAATTGCCCTTCTGCTCAGAATCCGACGCCGCCCCAGCCGCAGGCATTCAATTTAAACCCGCAAACCAGCCGCTGCCAGCAGCCGGTCGGTTCCGTTTCTAACCGCCACCTTACCTGAGCCAACCTTAACCGCAGATGAAGTTGCGCCTTGAAAGTGGAGGAAAGTGGTGGCGGCGTCCCGCCGCCTTTTCGGCCGCTTCAAGTGGTGGCGGTCCCGCCGCCCATCCCCGTTCCACAATCTCTAATCCCCCTTAATCTTCTCTTAAGGTCATCCAGCCTAATTTCTCCCCGTCCCAAAAAAACTATGTTCCACGTCCTCCGGCAAAAAAGCTGAATCAAACGTCAACCGACCAAACCTCCCGATATGATCAAAAACACAAAACACCTGCTCGTCGCCGCCCTCGCCGTGGCCGCCTGGCCTGCCCTGGCCGGGGACAAACCCAATTTCGAAAAGCTCGATCTGGCCAAGCTCCCGCCCGCCGCTAAAACCGCGGACCTTTCGTTCAGCAAAAACATCCAACCCCTGCTTCAGGATTCATGCGTTCGCTGCCACGGCGCGGAGCATCCGAAAGGCAACCTGCGCCTCGACAGCCGTGAAGCGCTGCTCAAGGGCGGGGAAGACGGCAAAGTGGTCGTGCCCGGTAACGGCAAATCGAGCTGGCTGGTGATTGCCGCTTCGAGAATTGATGACCAGACCGCTATGCCGCCGAAACATCGTCCGGGCGGACCGGGCGGATTCGGTCACGGGCCTGGAGGTCCTGGCGGTCAGCCCGCGGGCGGAGCGAATCCGGGCGGGCAGGGTGGGCCGGGTGGACCGGGAGGTCCCGGAGGCCCTGGAGGGCATGGTGGTTTTGGCCCGCCTCCCGCCCCCCTAACCGCCGAGCAGGTCGGCCTCCTCCGTGCCTGGATTGATCAGGGAGCGAAGGAGTAAATTCATCGGCCGGCCAGCGCCGGTCCGACGGCTTACTTCACCGGCGCGCTATTCGTCGCGTCGTTGGCGGGAGCCGTTGCGGCCGGCGCGTTGGTCGCCTCCGCGGGGGTTGAGATCAAAGGAATATTCGTCGAGGTAATCGGCCCGCTGGGCTTGGCCGCCGGCGTATTCGCGGGTGGCGCCGCCGTTATTGGGCCGTTCCCGGGTTGCGCCAGCTTCTGCTGAAAGCTGCTCGTCGTGCGTCGATGGTAATTGCTCTGGAGCAGCGCAAGTGCGACGGCCATGACGAAAAACGTCGTGGCAGCATACTTGGTGATCTTCGTTAGCACGTTGCCCGATCCGGCCCCAAACAGGGCGTCGGTGGCCGCTCCGCCGAAAGCCAGCCCCGCTCCGGCTTCCTTCTTCGGCAGTTGTACAAGTACCAACATGACCAGGACCACACAGTCCAGGAGCATCACCAATGTCAAAAGACCAATTACAAAACCCATAATCGTTGTTTATTCTACGGACCTACGCCTCGACATGCAATCCCGCGCGCGCGCCGGCGCCCAGAACTGCCTGCCTTACAGCGACAGCCTCAAATTGAGCTTTTAATTATATCAGCAAAGCTGCGCACTTCAAGCGCCGCTCCACCCACCAAAGCGCCATCCACGTCCGGCTGACTCATCAGCTCCCGGGCGTTGGCCGGCTTAACGCTGCCGCCGTATTGAATCCGCACGCGCCGCGCGACCGTCTCATCAAAAATTTTGCCGACCAGGCGGCGAATGAAAGCATGGGCTTCCTGGGCCTGGGCGGTGCTGGCCGTTTTGCCGGTCCCGATTGCCCACACCGGCTCATACGCCAAAACGGTTTCGGACATCTGCTCTTTGCTCAACCCCGCCAGGCTGCCCCGGACCTGCGTCTCCAGCACTTTCTCCATCTCGCCCGCTTCCCGTTCCGCCAGGGTTTCCCCCACACAAACTATCGGCTTGAGTGAGGCCGTGTGCACGGCCAAGGCCTTGCGGGAGATTAACTCGTTGCTCTCCTTCTGGTATTGGCGGCGCTCGGAATGGCCGAGAATCACATAACGAACGGAGAATTCCTTCAACATGACGGCCGCAATTTCGCCGGTATAGGCACCCACGTTATGCTCGCTCATGTTCTGCGCGCCCAGCCGGATATTGGAATCCAGGATGGACTTCGAGACCTCGCACAGCGCCGTGTAGGGCGGGCAAACCACGATATCCACCTCTTTCACGTTCGAAAGATCCAGCTTCAACCCGCGCACGAGGTCCAGCGACTCGGCCACGGTCTTGTTCATCTTCCAATTACCAGCAATAATCAGTTTCCGTTCTTTATTCATAGTTTTAGGGTCCTCGGAAAATCATTTATCCGACAAAGCAGCCACGCCCGGCAAAGCTCTGCCTTCCAGGAATTCCAGGCTCGCGCCGCCGCCCGTGCTCATAAAGGTGACCTTGTCGCCCAGCTTGGCTTTGTTCAGCGCCTTCACACTGTCGCCCCCACCGATAATGCTCTTCGCTCCGTTCTTCTGGGTCACTTCCGCCACCGCTCGGGCCACGGCGTTCGTTCCTTCGGCAAAACGCTTGTCCTCAAATAATCCCATCGGCCCGTTCCACAGGATCGTCTTTGCCCCGCCAATGGCCGCCGAGTAATTCTTCACGGTCTCCGGTCCAATATCCAAACCAGCCGCATTGTCCGGACAATTCAGGTTGCTGCTAATGCGCACGTTTTGAAACTCGATGACGGGTTTGCCTTTCTTGTCGAGTTTGTCGGTCTTCGTCGGCTCCGCCACCACATCGTCTACCGGCAGCAGGAACTTCACTCCGCGTTGTTGGGCCTTCGAAAGAGCTGCCTTGGCGGTATCCGTCTTGTCCGCTTCCACCAGCGATTTGCCCGTCTTGAATCCCTGGGCCAGCCGGAACGTGTAAGCCATCGCGCCGCCGATCAGGATCGTGTCCGCTTTCTCGAGCAGCCGGTCGATGACCTGGATCTTGTCAGAAACTTTGGACCCGCCCAGGATCACCACGAACGGCCGCGCCGGCCTCTCCAGTTCCTCGCCTAAAAATTTCAACTCCCGTTCCATGAGCAGTCCGGCGGCGCAGGCGCCTCCGCGCCGGGCCACGACTCGCGCGATGCCCTCGGTGGAAGCATGGGCCCGATGTGCGGCCCCAAAAGCGTCGTTCACATACACATCCGCCAGCTTGGCCAGCTTCTCCGCAAAGGCCGGGTCATTGGCCTCTTCCTCGCTGTAGTACCGAACATTCTCCAGCACCAGCACGTCCCCAGGTTTCAGTGCGCCCGCGGTCTTCTCCGCTTTCTCCCCAATGCAATCATCCACAAACGCGACCGGGCGGCCGAGCAGTTCCGCCAAACGGACCGCCACCGGACGCAGCGACATCGATGCCTCGCGCTTTCCCTTGGGGCGACCCAGATGAGCCGCCAAAATCAGCCTGCCACCTCGCTCGATCAACAACCGCAACGTGGGCAGCGTCTCAACAATCCGCGTCTCGTCCGTGATTACCATCTGACCGTCCTTTTCCTCCAGCGGGACGTTATAGTCCACGCGCACAAACACCCGTTTGCCGTGAACATCCACATCTTTGACAGTTAGTTTTGCCATAAAATCAAGGCTCCTGAATAAGAGCAGCGCAGGATATCGGAGACCCCCCGGGAGTCAAGACCGGGTTGAGAATCTTGAATGATGAGGGCGCATCCCGGCAGTACCCCGGTTAACCCAGGTAAAATCCGGCGGCGCTCGATTTTGCCCGCGTCCGGACTACCTCGCGAAGCGTTTGGAGTGCGGCGGCTTGCCGCCGCTTTTCCGGACGTCTGGGCGCTGCTGAACGCCAGACCATACCTCCGAGCGCCCGCGCCCTTCTCAACCCTGGGACGCCTTCTAAAAGCGGCAGCGAGCTGCCGCGCTCCAAACCCCTCCAACGCTATAGCCGACAATCGTGTAATTTAGGCAAAATTGCGTGTGCAAGTGCAAATCGCCCTTTTGTTTCTCCGGGCTCAGGTGAGTGCGGCCCCGTTGAAGCAGTCAGTTATTCCGTGTAATCCGCGTATTCCGTGGTTCTCTCCGGGCGCAAATTCGGCGTGGACCAACTCGGCCGGCCGTTGCCTTCTCGGAAATGATTTTGTAAGGCCATTTTGTCGTTTTCTAACCACCCGCCTTCGCCCAGAATCCATACATACCAGGCATGAACCAGGCCGTTTTTTTGGATCGCGATGGCACCCTTATCGAGGAGCGCAACTACCTCTCGCGCCCTGAAGACGTCGCGGTTTTCCCAGGGGTGGGATTGGCACTAAAAAAGCTCCAAACTCAAGGATTGAAGTTGTTCATCGTCTCAAATCAATCCGGGGTCGGCCGTGGTTACTTTACTCTGGCCGATGTGGAGAGGGTCAACCAGCGCCTCCTGGGCGAACTGGCCTCCGCCGGCGTGCGCTTCGAGAAGATTTACATTGCGCCGGAGGCCCCGGAAACGCCCAGCCGCGGACGCAAGCCCTCCCCCCAGTTCCTCTATGACGCTCGAGACGAGTTTGGGGTCGACCTCGCCGCCAGCTACATAATTGGTGACAAACTCATTGACCTGGAATGCGGCTGGAACGCCGGCGTGAAGCGGTGTATCCTCGTCCGAACCGGCTACGGCGCCGAAGTGGAGCGCAAGTCACCCGCTAAGCTCGGAAACGCCTTGGCGGTGGATGATCTCACCCAGGCCGCCGACTGGATCGTGAACGACCACCAAACCAGTGCTGCCGCCCAATGCGCCGAACCGCTCGCTTGAACCGGGCCTTCTCTACCTGATCTCCTTCAATTACAATCTCCTCTCATGTGTGGCATAATTGGTTACATCGGTAAAAAATCCGCCGCCCCCATCCTCGTCGAGGGTCTGCGCCGCCTCGAATACCGCGGCTACGATAGCGCCGGCCTCGCCGTCCTCACCGAGTCCGCGCTCCACATCCGTAAGCGGAAGGGAAAGATCGACGAAGGTCTCGCCCCGCTCTTGCAGGAGAGCCCCGCCACCGGCTGCCTCGGCATTGGGCACACCCGCTGGGCCACCCACGGACCGCCCGCGGACGAGAATTCTCATCCCCACCTGGATCAATCCGGGAAAATCGCCATCGTCCATAACGGGGTGATCGAAAATTACGACCGGCTTAAGGAGCGCCTGCTCGCCGCCGGCCATACATTCCATTCCAGCACCGACACCGAAGTGCTGGCGCACCTGATTGGCGAACATTTCGAAAAGACACGCGCCCTCGACTCCGATCCCTGCCCGCTGGCCAGCGCCGTCCGCAATGCCCTCCGCGAAGTCATCGGAACCTACGGGCTTGTCGTCGTCAGCACCGAACAGCCGGATATGTTGATCGGCGCCCGGCGCGGCTCGCCCCTGATCATCGGCATCGGAGACGGCGAACATTTCCTGGCGAGCGACGCCAACGCCATTGTCGCTCATACCCGGCAGGTCGTTTACCTCAACGATTACGACGTCGCCACCATTACCCCCGATCGTTTCGAGGTCCAAAACCTGGGGACCGACACCGCCAAGGTGCAGATCAGCCAGCTCGAATTCGGCGCCGAAGAAGCCGAGCGCGGCGAGTTTCCACACTTCATGCTCAAGGAAGTTTTCGAGCAACCGCGGACCGTCGAAAACGCACTGCGCGGGCGCGTGGACCTGGAAAACGCCACCGCGCGATTTGGCGGGCTCAACATGAGCGCCGAAGCGCTGCGCTCGATCGAGCGGATTATCATCGCCGCCAGCGGCACCAGTTGGCATGCCGCGCTCGTCGGCGAATACCTGATCGAGGAATTCGCCCATATCCCCGTCGAGGTCGAGTTCGCCCACGAATTCTGCTACCGCAACGCGCCGTTGCAGCGCGATACCGTCCTGCTCGTCATTTCCCAATCCGGTGAAACCGCCGATACGCTCGCCGCCCTGCGCGAGGCCAAACGCCGCGGCCACCGCGCGCTGGCCATCGTGAACGTCGTCGGCAGCACCATCGCCCGCGAAGCCGACGGCGGCATTTACATGCACGCCGGACCCGAGATCGGTGTCGCTTCGACCAAGGCCTTCATCTCGACCGTAACCATTCTCTCCCTGCTGGCCATTCACCTGGGTCGCCTCCGCCAGCTCTCCGCCAAGCGCGCTGTGGAAACCCTCAAAGCTCTCCAGGCGGTTCCCCAGCAAATCGAGTCCCTCCTCAAGCAAAATCAGGAGCTGCGCCAGTTGGCGCTCAAGTACTCGAAAGCCGACGACTTCTTTTTCCTGAGCCGCGGCTACACGTTCCCGATCGCCCTCGAGGGCGCGCTCAAGCTCAAGGAAATCTCCTATATCCACGCCGAGGGCTACTCCGCCGCTGAGATGAAACACGGCCCCATCGCCCTCATCGACTCCCGCACCCCGACCGTGTTCCTGGTCCCGCGCGATTCCATGTACGAAAAAACGATGGCCAACCTCGCCATGATCCGCGCCCGGAAAGGCCCCATCATTGCCCTGGCCACCGAGGGCGACCGTCAGATCGTCTCCGTTGCGGACGACGTCATCTTCCTGCCCGAAACTTTGGAGCCGGTCTATCCCCTACTGGCGACCATTCCCCTCCAGCTCCTCGCCTATCACATGGCCGTCCACCGCGGCTGCGACGTCGATAAACCCCGCAACCTCGCCAAAAGCGTCACCGTCGAGTAACCCGCGATCTAAGTTGGGGGATTGTATTGTCTGTGGACAATTAAGAATGTCACAGACAATTAAAGTACGTCACACACAATTAAAATGTGCCACACTTTCCGGATGGTCCGACCCGGAGCTTGGCCAGAAAAGTAAACCCGGTTTACTTCCTCCATCGGCCAGCCGGATCGCTTCGACGCCCAGGTGAAGGGGCACGTAGCATTGCTCGTGCACTGGCCCGTAGTTGACAGGCGCGAGGAAAAAGCGGTCACAGTTCTGCCGCGAGAACATGATGAAGTGATCCCAGGTGCCGTTCTCGATCCAGACGGGGTCGCGGCTCCAGAGCTGTGATTCGCCCTCGTGGAGTTCGAGCCGGGCCGGGCGAGTGCTGCGCCCCGTTCCTGAAGAAAGACACGAGTGTTGATTTAGCATAGCAACGGGGGTCGCATGGCACCCCGCGTGAGCTGCTTCGATGGAGCGATAACCAACGATTACCGCCCCATCCACCGGATCTACTCTGCGGGTCTTCTTTACTGGTTTGGGGTCGTCCCTTCCTGGTTTGGGTTCGTCCCTTCACTCGGCGAATTCGCACCGGGTCCAGGTTGTTGGGGGGCGGTTTCGGAGGAAGGCAGGTTGCGCAATTGGCGAGGCGGAGCATTGGTATCGACCAGCAACCGGCCGCTCTCACGGCCCAAGGGATCGCGAATGGTCACCGGGCCGGTGGGCGTCGGTTTGATCATGATGTTGTTGATGACCTGCCTGGCCCCTTTTGCGTTGGCGGCAATCTCGGCCGCACGCAGCCGCTGCTCCTCATTGTTTACGAAACCGCTCAACTGAACGGTCCCCTCGTAAACATTAGGACGGACCTCGGGGTATTTGAAGTCGGGGTCGTTCGCCAGGCCCTTCTTCACCGACCTGGCAAGCGAGCTATCACTCATTGACTGAGCGGTCGTTCTGTCTCCACTGGTTTTGCAGCCTACAACCCCAATGGTCAAAGCGATCAACCCCACCGCTCCACGGCATATTAATTTTCTGGATGTGATTTTCATGTTATTCCCTAGAATTGTTAACTCCTTGACTGCTAATATCTCGGACCCGGCGGCAAACGCTATAGAGTGTTAACCTCATTATGTAATGGTTTCGGTGGGGGATTGGCTTTTTAGCCCGCCACTACTGGTCTGGTCCCGAGCGTGGGTGAGTTTTTACTCTGGCACATGTTCCTGCTCCCGGCCGGAGCCCTCGGCGGGAGAGAGGGAGTGGAGATGAGGCAAGGGAGCATGAGCAAGGGTAAGAACCCCGCGAATGCGGCTGGCCGTCTGGGCTCGGGGTCACCGCGGCCCATTTTCGGGGTGCCTTCCCTCTCAGAAGAACTGCAGCTACATCAGAAAGCAGGCTCATTTCCGTTCTTCTTTAAGGTCTTCGTCCCATAGTGATATTTTTTGAAAAGCGTTATCAGTAACAAGCGGAGGGGCTACCTTGGAAAACCAAGTGGGGAAACTTGAGAAAAAAGGAGGTCTATGATTACACGACTACTAATTGCTATCTTCACTGCGGCGCTGTTGGTTGTCGCCGCCACCGGCTGCAACACGGTCCGGGGCGCGGGCGAAGATATCGAGAGTGTGGGATCGACCATATCTGGCACCTCCGATTGAGGTGCTTACTGGCTTGGAGTTCAGCTTGAGCGAGCCGCGGACGTGGCGCGCTCCTTCGTAGTGAAGGAGCGTGCCTGGCCCAAACAGCTCGGACCAGCCGTCAGAAACGCTCGTTGGCCCAGGTGGACGTGACACCGGGTGACCTTTCAACTTTCGGGGTCCGGTCGACAAGGTCTGCACGTAGTTCGAGAAATGCGGGAGCGGAACTGGGTGAACTCCGTACGGCCCTCGGCGCCCGAAATCCGGACGTTTGGCTAGATCCGTAAACAGCAGAGAATTTGTTGGATCGGCCCCCTTCAAGGGAAGAGAGTTATGAACACTAAGGAACACATCCGGCTGAAGGAAGCACTCGAGCGAAACCTGCCCTGGAAAAAATGGGGGCCCTACTTGAGCGAGCGACAATGGGGCACGGTGCGCGAGGATTATAGCGAATCCGGCAATGCCTGGGAGTATTTCACGCACGACCAGGCGCGCTCGCGCGCCTACTGCTGGGGCGAAGACGGGCTGGCCGGTGTTTCGGACGACAGGCAACGGCTCTGTTTTGCCCTGGCCTTGTGGAACGGGCAGGATTCAATCCTCAAGGAGCGCCTCTTCGGTCTGACCAACGGCGAGGGCAACCATGGCGAGGATGTGAAGGAGTACTATTTCTATCTCGACAGCACTCCGACCCATTCTTACATGAAGTATCTCTACAAATACCCACAGTCCGCCTACCCCTATCATGACCTGGTGAGGGTGAATGGGAGTCGAAGCCGCCTCGAGTTCGAATATGAATTGCTGGATACCGGCATCTTTGACCAGGACCGCTATTTCGACGTTTTTGTAGAGTATGCCAAAGACTCGCCGGAGGACATTTTGATTCAGATCAGTGTTGCCAACCGTGGTCCGGAAACCGCCGCACTGCACGTGCTGCCCACGCTCTGGTTCCGCAACACATGGGCCTCGTGGTCGGCTGGCGAACCTAAACCGGGGCTCAAGCAGGAGGAGGTCGGCAAAGGGCTGAGCCTCATTGCCGCTTCGCACCAAGTCCTGGGCGAACGCTTCCTCTACTGCGAAGGACACCCGCCGCTGTTATTCACCGAGAATGAAACCAACGATGAACGCATCTTCGGCAGCCCTAATTCGACTCCTTATGTCAAAGACGCGTTCCATGAATACATCGTGCAGGGCCGGAGCGGAGCGGTGAACCCGGCCCAAACGGGCACGAAAGCCGCCGTCCATTACGTGATCAGCGTCGCTCCGGGGGAAACGAAGGTGATTCGGCTGCGGCTGACCGAGGCGGGTCCGGGAGCCCACGGCCGGACCGGGGCAGCCCATCTCCTGGGAAGCCACTTTAGCCGCACCCTGGCAGTCCGGCTGCAGGAGGCAAATGAGTTTTACGCTTCACTCACTCCGCCTTCGGTTGGTGCTGGAGGGGCCCAAGTGATCCGGCAGGCATTGGCGGGCATGCTCTGGACGAAGCAATATTACGGTCTCGATGTCAAGCGGTGGCTGGAGAAACACGGCGTCTCTCCCTTGGCGCGGCAGGGCCAGCCAATCAGAAACCGGGAATGGTTTCACATGGTCAACGACGATATCATTTCCATGCCGGACAAGTGGGAGTATCCGTGGTATGCGGCCTGGGACCTGGCGTTCCACACTATGGCGCTCTCGATGGTGGATGTGGATTTCGCCAAGGAACAGCTTGCCCTGGTGCTCCAGGAAGTTTATCTGCACCCCAACGGCCAAGTGCCTGCTTACGAGTGGAATTTTAGCGACGTTAACCCGCCGGTCCACGCCTGGGCCACATTGTTTCTCTACCACATCGAGAAACAGCTCCATGGTGAGGGCGACGTCGAATTCCTCAAACGGATCTTCAACAAGCTGGCCCTGAACTTCACCTGGTGGGTCAACCGCAAAGACCGCTTCGGCCAGAACGTTTTCGAAGGCGGTTTCCTCGGTCTGGACAACATCGGGGTATTCGATCGGTCGGCGCCCTTGCCTACGGGCGGGCATCTCGAACAGGCGGACGGCACCGCCTGGATGGCGCTCTTCTGCCAGAACATGGGGGAAATCGCCCTCGAACTGTCGGCTTTGGATCCCACATATGAGGAATTGGCAGTCAAATTTGTCGAGCACTTCTTCTGGATCGCAGCGGCGATCAATGGCGTCGAGGGCGGCGGGGGGTTGTGGGACGAGGAGGACGGGTTCTATTACGATCAGCTTCGCCGTCCTGATGGTCGGGCGTCGCGCCTCAAGGTCCGGTCAATGGTTGGGCTGCTCCCCATTTGCGCGACGACTGTGGTGGAAAAGTATCAGCGGGAGCAATCTCCTCGCGTCCTTCAGCACCTGAATAACCGTCTCGCACACATGCCGGAACTGGCGGCCAGCATTCACGCGACGGGAGCAGGCCATCAAGGGGTGGCGGAACGCGGCATTCTGGCGATCGTCAATGAGCAGCGGCTCCGCCGCATCCTCACTTATATGCTGGATGAGAATGAGTTCTTTGGTCCTTACGGCATCCGGGCGTTGTCCCGGTATCACGCGGATCACCCCTATCAGTTCTGGGTAAACGGCCAGGAGTACCGCGTGGGCTATCTTCCCGCCGAATCTAACAGCGGCATGTTTGGCGGCAATTCCAACTGGCGTGGTCCGGTCTGGTTCCCTGTCAACGCCCTGCTGCTCCGGGCCTTGCTCCAATATTATGCCTACTACGGTGACCGATTTCAGATCGAATGCCCCACCGGATCAGGCAAACGGATGAACCTTTTTGAGGTGAGCCGCGAGCTGGCCAACCGCCTCACGCGCATTTTCCTGCCGGACGAGGAGGGCCGCCGGCCCGTCTATGGCGGCCAGCAGAAATTCCAGACCGATCCACATTGGCGTGATTGCCTGCTCTTCTACGAGTATTTCCATGGGGACAACGGGGCGGGCCTGGGCGCCAGCCACCAGACCGGCTGGACGGGTTTGGTCGCACGCTTGATTCAGATGTATGGGCATCTTGATGCCGACACCATCCTCAGGGCCGGCAAAAAGGTTGGGGTGCAGTACCGCAAACCGGAAAGAGCAGCCCGAAAGGCCGAGCCGGCAGAGCTCACGCTCGCTTGAGCGCCTATGCGCGGGCAAGGGCCACTGGATTCCAGGAAGCTCGGTGCAGATTCCAATTGTGGTGGAGCCTGGTGAAACATCGCGACAAAAACCACGGGTTTCACCCTATGGCTTCCTCCGGTTTGCCCTCTGGTCTTCCGGCCGCCCTGGTGATAGGTACTCCTAAGATAGGAGGGCTGCAGAATTGCTGAAGTGATTTTGGATCCCTTCGTCGCTCAACATCAGACGAGGAGCCTCGAAATGAAGTCCGCCTTAAAGCACAGAGCGCCGATCCTGCTGCTCGTATTTCTTCTGGCGCTCGACGCCGGTTGTGCCGGGCATCGGCCCGCGCGATCGCATGCGGAGCTCATGGTATCCCGCACCGCCTATGATGCCCGCTATGAGCAAATGAGCTCCGATCTGGTGCAAAGGATGCTGGAAGTGGCAAAGCGACGCTGCGATGCCCACCCGGGCGCTCCCGCGGTGGTTGATTACCTAGTGATCTCGGGCGGTGGAGATTGGGGTGCTTTTGGTGCTGGCTTTCTCAAGGGGTGGTCGCACGTCCAGGGATCGCTGGCAAAACCGCAGTTCGACGCGGTCACCGGCGTGAGTACCGGGGCGCTCATCGCCCCATTCGCCTTTCTCGGTGACGAGCAGTCGATCGACTTTATTGAAAGCCTCTACCGCCACCCGAAGCCGGACTGGGTCAAGATTCGGCGGCCGCTGTATTTTTTACCGTCCAATCAATCGTTTGCGACCGTCCCGGGCCTGGAACGCGAGGTCCGGCAGAGGATCGACGGGGCTATGATGCGGCGGGTTGCTGAACAGAGCCGCCGCAGACGCATGCTCCTGGTCAACACCACCGACCTGGATGACGGCGGCATGTGGGTGTGGGACGTCGGTGCCGAAGCCGAGCGAGCGGTGGCGGACGGCAACCTCGATCGCGTGCATCGCATTCTGCTGGCCTCCGCAGGGATTCCCGGTGTCTTTCCTTTCCGCGAGATCGATGGGTTGATGTATGTCGATGGCGGAGTCACGGGGAACATTCTTTATGGCGGACGGTTGCGTGAGGAGCAAAGTCTGCCAGCGGCGTGGGCGGCTACCTATCCTACGCTTCCGATACCCAAGGTGCGGATCTGGGTCATCTTAAACAACCAACTCCGGCCTCAGCCGCAGGTGACCGCGCCGACCTGGCCAGCCGTGGTGACGCGCAGCCTCTCCCTGGGAACGCGTGCTGCCACTCTCACGTCTATCCGGCATTTGTTTGCCCAGGCAGAAATCTCCCGTCTCAAACGCGGCGGAGAATTCGAGGTCCGCATCGCTGCCGTACCGGACGATTTCATCCCACCTAAGGAAGGCACGTTCGTCAAGGAAACCATGAACGCGCTGGCCGACCTGGGCGAGCGCTTGGGCGCGGATCCCGCGTCCTGGCGCACCGAGCCCCCGTGACACCGAACGGGTTCGCCACTCGAACGAACAAGCATGGACAAAACACTCGAGCTCCGAGCCCGAGATACCGCGTTGCTCTTGAGCGGCGCGAGCCCCTGTTCCGAAGCTGGTTTTCATGCTCACCTCAATTGGGTACGGATTTTCCAAAGGGGAATCTCCTTTCGCCGCTCACCCAGTGCAATTGGAAAAGCAACGGGGTGAGATCCCCATGGCCTGAACTGGTGATAGGTTTTCACCCCATTGCTTCCCGGTTGATCACCCGGAGCTTCGCTGCCATGGTTGCTGAGGGAGCTCGCGAGGGCGCCGAGTAGAGGGGAGGGATTTTTCCGTGCTAATCGAGCAGGACCAAGCTGGCGCGTGTGGCTTTCAAACATGAACTCGAACTTACCGATGCGGATGAATTCAAAGCTTCAACTGGTCAGTCCAATCATGACTGCCGCGTTTGTTGGTTCTCCAGCGTTCCGGTGAGATATGCAGGTTTTCAGAATTTTCTTATGGCTGATTCTCTCCAGCCTAGCCATTACCACCACCGCCTTGCCCCAAACCAATTCTGCGGTGCCCGCAATCGCCACGGCGCCGCCCTCAGCCCCCGCCGAGCGGAGCGAGACCGATCTGGATAAGTTGGTCGCGCCCATCGCGCTTTATCCCGATCCGCTCCTGGCCACGCTGCTGCCCGCTTCGGCTTATCCTGTCGAGATCGTCCAGGCGGCGCGGTTTGTCAAAGACACCAACAATATTGCCAAGCTCGACTCCCAGCCGTGGGACGACAATGTGAAAGCGCTGGCGCGTTTTCCCGATGTTATCGCGAAGATGGACGCGGACATCGGATGGACCAGCGACTTGGGCCAGGCCTTTGTCGAGAACCAAAAGAGCGTCATGGACGCAATCCAAAAGCTGCGCGGCCGAGCCCAGCAGGCCGGCGCGCTCAAGACCACGCCTCAACAGAACGTCGTCACTACGAACGAAGTGGTCCAGAAGACCGTAGAACAACAAGTGATCTATGTCACCAATACGGTCGTCCAGATCCAACCCGCCCAACCACAGGTTATTTACGTTCCACAATACAATCCGGCCTACCTCTACGCGCCGCCTCCAGCCTACGTTTACAATCCAGTGGCCCCGCTGGTCACGTTCGGGGTCGGCATGGCAGTCGGAGCCGCCATCGCCAACAATTGCGATTGGCATGGTGGGGGGGTCTATGTCGGGCCTCGGGGCGGCGTTGCTTGGGGAGGCGGCCACTACCATGGCGACCTGGATGTGGACGTCAACCGCAATGTCAATGTGAACCAAACGGTCAATCGTAATGTCAATGCGAACCGCTCCGCCAACAGTCAGAAATGGCAACCGGACCCGAATCGCCGCACTTCCGCTTCATCCGCTTACACACCGCAAGCCCGCGGCTGGAGTGGCCAGAGCTCCCAAAACATCTCGCAAGCTCGCTCACAAGCTTCTCAGAACGCCTCAGCAGCTCGCTCACAAGCCTCCCAAAGAGCTTCGGCAGCTCGCGCGCAAGGGGGTTCGGGTGTTCCGTCCGGGACTAGCTCTGCCCGAGGAGCAGGCGGCTCCAGTGCTTTTAGCAGCTCCGGGGGCGCGTCCCAGGCGAGAATGGCGAGCGCTCGCGGCTCAGCCAGTCGCAGTGGGGCGTTCCGGGGCGGCGGCGGCCGACGCCGTTGAACCACACAGCCATGAAAATGCGCCAGCCTGTTCGCTCTACGCACGCAGATCGCTGTCGCTCGTCCGGAGCATGAATACGTACGACCCAGACTCAAGCTGGACGATATCTCCGGATTAAGGTTG